>Ga0172367_10000986_pt1 | contig 42848 bp, 36 predicted proteins | sample Lak10m_FD_114542 | JGI IMG/M metagenome (GOLD analysis project Ga0172367, IMG submission 114542) | Freshwater microbial communities from Kabuno Bay, South-Kivu, Congo - kab_022012_10m | ecosystem: Environmental > Aquatic > Freshwater > Lake | place: Democratic Republic of the Congo: South-Kivu...
AGGTCCTACTATCCTGCCTACATTATCTTTCAGGACGAGGCTGGCTCCTTTTTCTCCGCGCAGCTGGTTTTCGTACGAAAATTCAAGCCCGCTGGCACCAATATAATCGCCCGGCACGTATAGCTCCGGCTGTGCTTCTACCTCTCTTTGGTTAACCTCCCGAATATACCCGAGCAGGTGCGCGGCAATGGGCTCCGGATATTCCCGGGCATTCCGAAGCTGCACCTCGAAACCTGGAAATAAATGTAGGTACTCCTGAAACTTTCCGAACGTCCTGGTCGTGATTTTACTCAAAAAAACGAAAGGTACCGATTTTGAAAACTGCCCGCTTTTCCAGTCTTTATCCAACGCTTTTATAAAATACGCGCTATCTATTTCCAGCAGTTTGCAAAACAACGCCGTATCCATATCGGGACGGATTTGGTTGTACGTCGCCAGCAAATCATACATAGGATTGTTATGGACGAGTAAGCCCCCGTGCCGATCATAGATTAAACCTCGGGCGGGATATTTTATGTAATGCTCAATAGCCACCGCGTCAGCCTCTTTCTTAAAGCTCGTATTGAGCAATTGCAGGTGTAGCGCCTTACCCGTTAGCACCAATGCCGCCAATACAAAAAGCAACTGGATATACCACAACCTATCATTGTTCTTATCCATAGCTCACTAATCTAACGGATTGAATATCAACATAAAAATCATCACAAATAGAAAAGAAGTCACAAAACTAAGGAAAGTGCGCAACAAAATTTCCACTGTATAGACAGGAGTAAAAACCAGCATAGAGTTGTAAAAAAGAAGGAAAAAAGCGAGCATCCATGCTGCATATCCGGCAAACCAAATCAGATTATACCGGCGGATCGTCAGGCCATAGTTGAGGGTATATCCTCGCTGGGGTTCCAGGCGCCGCAACAGGGCGGGGCGCAAAAACGCCATAAATACGAGTGCACTGGCGTGTACACCCCAGGAGTCATAGAACGCATCTACCAGCAAACCGAATCCAAAAGCCAGGATCAACAACAGCTCTTTGGAGGTTTTTACCGGAAGCAGCATGATGAGCAGTGGATATACAAATGGGTCTGCCCAAATGGAGCCAATCGGGCCAAAGGGAATTTGCTTTAGCACCAGTACCTGAAACAGTAGCAGTAGTACAAAGCGAAGACCATATTTGAGCACAATGTTATTCATCCGATGCCTGTTTCGCTTCTAATTCTTCAAATTCCTGCCGGAATAAATTTTTCACCACATAAACCTGCCGCGTCCGGCTGAAATCCGTTTTCAGCTTCACCTCAATCTGGTAATTGCTCTCTCCGGATGGTACCCAGCATTTTTCAACGATACCAATCAGGATGCCGCCAGGAAAAACGGAAGAGAACCCACTCGTCTCGACGGTATCTCCCGGATGTACCTGGTTGTGTTTGGGTACATCGACCATGCGCATATATCGGGAATCCCCTCCCGTCCATATCAGCGAACCGAAATACCCTTTATTTCGGATGGATGCGCTGATTCGGATTTGCGTATTCAGCGCCGACATGACAGACGATAGGTGTTTGGTGGAGTGGCGGACGATACCCATGACCCCGTTGGAGGTTATGACTCCCATAGAAGGCATGACCCCGTGTGCTGTCCCTCGGTTGATGGTAAGCATATTTTTGCGGCCACTCAGTGAATTGTTGATAATTTCTGCCGGCACGTATGCATACATGGGGATAAATCGCGTAGAATCCACTTGAGCCAGCACCGTATCGGACTCGGCATAGTCATAAAAAAAGGAGCGCCTATTTTCCTGTTCCAGCCGAACAACCTCCTGTTGCAAAAAATCGACCTGGTGGCGAAGACCGAAATAGGAAGCCACCTTATCGTATCTACTGAGCACCTGGCCTGAAATCAGGTTAGCGGAGCTGGCATAAATTCTGCCCTGATTCTCGTTGAAACGCACGATGAGATATACGCTCACTGCCTCCAGAAAAAAGAACAGGAATATCGTACCGAATCTGGATAGGAAACGCAGAATGCCATACATAGGAAAATCTTTTTCATTCGGCGGCCTTTAGCCCAGGCCGCCGAATGTGCACTTACACGCTTTTCCGGTCAATCATAAAGGAAAAGCGTTCCGTATTTTTCAGCGCAATGCCGGTGCCACGCACTACGGCACGGAGCGGATCGTCGGCCACATGTACGTTTAGTTTGGTTTTCATTGCCAGGCGCTTGTCCAGACCACGCAACAAAGCACCTCCGCCGGTGAGATAGAGACCAGTACGGAAAATATCGGAAGCCAGTTCCGGGGGGGTGGATTCGAGTGCCTTTAGCACGGCCTCTTCGATTTTTGAAATTGATTTATCGAGGGCATGTGCCATTTCCCGGTACGACACTTTAATTTGTTTGGGAATCCCTGTCATCAAATCCCGTCCATTCACCGCCGCGTCTTCTGGTGGGTTTTCCAGTTCATGCAACGCAGAACCAACCTGAATTTTTAGTTGTTCAGCGGTGCGTTCGCCGATAAGAATATTGTGCTGACGTTTCATGTAGCTGACGATGTCACTGGTGAATTCATCCCCTGCAACCCGCAGTGACTGGTCACAAACAATACCGGATAAGGCGATGACTGCAATTTCGGTGGTTCCGCCACCTATATCGATGACCATATTGCCTTCCGGTTCTTCTACGTTCAGACCGATACCCAGTGCTGCTGCCATTGGCTCGTGTATCAGGTATGTCTCCTTGGAATCGACGTGGTCAGCGGAATCAAATACCGCGCGTTTTTCTACTTCCGTGATTCCCGATGGGATACAAATGACCATCTTCATGTGGGAAAAAAAGCGACGGCGGGCACCTATCATGTTGATAAGCCCTTCTATCATACTTTCAGCTGCCTGAAAATCAGCAATGACCCCATCTTTCAGCGGGCGAATCGTTTTGATATCTTCATGGGTCTTTTCGTGCATCATCATAGCCCGACGCCCTACGGCTATCGTCTGACCGGTACGGCGGTCGATAGCGACAATCGAAGGCTCGTCCACTACGATTTTATCGTCCTGGATAATCAGCGTATTGGCTGTTCCAAGATCAATGGCAAGCTCTTGCCGGAGAAAGTTAAAAAGTTTCATTAATCTCTTTTACCTGATTTATCAATAGCGTGCAGCGTGCACTGCACCGTCGGGGAGCAGTAGTCTGGCATCACTTCAACGACCATTTGCTTTTGCCGTGTATAGCAACCTCCCGCCAAATTTCTGCTGAAAACAAAATTAGCTACAATTTTTCATTTACATTCAACGATTATCCTGCTGTTTTTCAGGCACCCACAAGGATTTCCCACATTTGATCCCGCCCGAGGTACTTTCTGGCTAAATCCCGAACTTCTTCCGGAGTAATTTCCCGAATCGCCGCGACTGCTTCCTGAAAAAAAGATAAATCCAGTGATTCCAGGGTCAGAGAACGCACCAGGTCCATGGTGTTGAATGGGCCATCAATTTGGCTCAACATACCGCCAAGCAAGTAGTTTTTAGCCAGATTCAGTTCTTTTTGCGAAACGAGGTGCTCCTGCATACCGGCTATCTCTTCATAAATCTGTTGCAGCGCTTTTTCAGCAACCTCATTCCCTGTTTCAGTAGCAATGTAGAAGTAGCCATCGAAGCGCATGCACTCCAGGGAGGAGTAAATATTATAGGTATAGCCTTTTTCCTCCCGGATACTCGACATAAGCCGGGATCCAAAATAGCCCCCCAACAAGGTATTCACCACATACATTTTGTGATAATCCGGATGATGGCGATTGAACAGGCGACGGCCAATCCGTATAGCGGTCTGCTGGGAACGAGGATGATGCAAGCGCTGACGCACGGGCATGCTATCCGATACCGGAATAAGGGGGGTCGCCTCTACCCCGCCTGCGACAGCCTGGCCCAGCGTATCGTTTAGTAGCCGGATAGCGTGCTCATCCACCCACCCCGACGCAAACACCACCCCGTTATTGGCCGAATAGGTGCGCTGATGGTGCGCCTGTAAATCCGCAGAAGTCAGCGCAGCGTACATATCTGGCGTACTATTGTACCCATAGGGGTGCGCTGAACCAAAAATCATCTCGGTGATTTGACGGTAGGCAATGACGTCATTTTGGCTTAGATCGACCAGCAGTTTTTGTTGATTGCGTTGGATAAAATGCGCTAATTCCGCCTCAGGGAAAGCCGGACTATGTAAGATTTCTGAAAATACAGGCAAAACGGATTCGAGGTGTTTGTTCAGCGCAACGAGGGAAAGGTTCGCCGTATCCAATTGAAAAGGAGCACTAAACTCACTGCCGTAGTAATCGAAATGTTCGGCCACTTCCGCAGAGGTATGCTTGCGCGTTCCTTCGCGAATCTGAGCCGCCGTTGCACGGGCTACCAGATTTTTTTGTTCATACGGCCGTCCAGCATGAAACACGACATCTACACGGGTAACCTCCTGCGTATCTGAATGCAATACCAACAACGGAAATCCATTATCCAGACGTAGCTCCTGCACTACCGGGAAATCAATGTGTCGGACGGGAAAAGTACGGGGAGCACGTGCTCTGTTGGGCATATGGAAAAGGATAAATACTATACCAGATAAATGCCATCTGTTTCCAGACGAATACGCCTGCTTTTGTACAGCAGACCAACCGCTTTCTTAAACGACTTTTTGCTCATCGCCAAACGCGACCTAATTTCTTCCGGATCGGAGTGGTCGGTGAGCGGCAAAAAACCTGCATTGGCCTGCAACGCCTCCAACAATTGGGCAGCTTCTCCCTCAATGCTGGCGTAACCTGGCTTGCGCAGGGAAATATCGATCTTCCCCTCTTCCCTGACTTTTAGGACATATCCTTTTCGGATCTCTCCCGGAAGCAGCGGGGCGAAGAGCTCACTTTCAAAAATCAGCCCGGCATATAGCTGGTCAACAATCACTTTCATGCCGAGCGGCGATGCTTCCCAGCCCATAACCTCTACCTCATCCCCTTCCGATACCGTATCTGGGGGAAGCGACAAAAATTTTTTGATTTGCGCTGATGCCGTGAGCCGACCCGTCTCTTCATCCTGATAGAGGTACACCAGATAGCTCTTGCCGGTCACCATTCGCTCCGCCTGTTCACGGAATGGCACCAGCAGGTCCTTGTCTAGGCCCCAATCGAGAAAAGCACCAATTTGGGTAATCATTTTTACCTGAAGGCGGGCAAAATGATGTAACAGCACCAACGGAGTCTGGGTAGTAGCAATCAAGCGCTCTTCCCCGTCGCGATAAATGAATACAGAAAGTGAATCTCCCTCCTTAGTGCCAGCCGGTACGTATTTGGAGGGGAGCAGTACTTCATTGCCTTCCCGGTCACCCAGGTAGCAGCCCACCCGCGTCTCGCGGAGAACCCGAAGAATATGATATTTCCCGATTTCGAGCATGCAGAAATAGTCGTATTCACAAAGGCAAAATAAAAAAAGCAGGGCATAAAGAAGTGGGCTTCTGCTTGAACTGGTTTTTTCTTACCTTTGTTTCTTTGTTGTGACTTATAATTATCCCGCCAAAATAGACAATATCTATGAAATTCAGCGTATCCTCATCTGAGTTACTCAAACAGCTTCAGGTCGTTGCCGGTTCAATCGGATCTAACCCCGTCATGCCTATTCTGGAGGACTTTTTGTTTACCATTGAAGATAATGTGCTGACTATCGCTGCTTCTGATATGGAAACGACCATCGTTACGTCCATAGACGTCATGGCCGACTCCAATGCCACGGTGGCCGTTCCTGCAAAAATACTACTGGACACCCTCAAAGCACTGCCCCAACAACCGATTACCTTTTCTATTGACGAGAGCAACTTCGGAATAGAAATCACCTCCGCATACGGTAAATACCGACTGGCTGGCGAAGACGGGCGCGATTTTCCGGCCGTACCTACGCCCGATAATGTGGATCAGGTGGACATTCAAAGTCAGGCTTTGGTACAGGGCATCTCCAAAACCCTGTTTGCAACCAGCGGGGATGAGCTCCGACCAGCTATGATGGGTGTCTACTTTCAGGTGGACCAAAACAAACTCACCCTCGTAGCAACCGATGCACACAAACTCGTCCGGTTTACATACAAACAACTGAACAGCACCGTAAATACCAGCTTTATCGTGCCTAAAAAAGCACTCAACCTGGTCAAAAATATAGTGAGCCCGGTCGTATCCGTTCAGATGTCGTTCAATAAATCCCATGCTTTTTTCAGCGCAGGAAATACACGCCTGATTTGTCGGCTCATCGATGCCCGCTATCCGGATTACAACGCGGTTATCCCAGTTGACAACCCCAATGTGCTCACGATTCCACGCACTGACCTCCTCAACTCCCTCCGCCGGATTGCTATCTATGCGAATAAAACAACCAACCAGGTCATCCTTAATATTACACCAGGAAGCCTGACCGTTTCGGCGCAGGATCTCGATTTCTCCAACGAAGCAACCGAACAACTGGCTTGCTCCTACGAGGGCACTCCGCTCAACATCGGCTTCAACGCCAAATTTTTGGTAGAAATGCTCAATGTACTGGAATCCGAAGAGGTACACATCGAATTATCCACGCCTACCCGTGCGGGTATTCTGCTTCCGGTAGAAGATACCCCATCCGAAGACATCCTCATGCTCGTCATGCCCGTCATGCTGAGCAACTAAACCGAACGCGGAAAATGAAAAAATGGCCTCTTATCCCCATCCTGCTTGGAATGGTGATATCCGCTGCCTGTACCCGAAAAGACCAGGCTGCCATCGCAGAACAAGCTATACCCCAAACACCAGAGGAAACAATCCGCTTGTATCAAAGCTTCCTGGATCAAAATGATTTTGAACAAGCTAAGTCCATCAGCACCGCAAAAGAAGCCGAACGGCTCAATGAAATCGCCCTTATCGTTGCTGCAGAAAGCCAGGATTCTACCCGAACTGTTTCCCGTTTTCTGAAGCTCCAGTGTGCCTTGGCTCAGGATACAGCCAGGTGCGCCTGTACCATACAGGATCAATACGAAACGTATGACACCGACTTTATCCTGGTGCGCCTCCGAAACCGATGGCTCATAGATGCCAGCCCACAGGAAGAAATCCTGTTCGACGAGGAAGAGCTGGAACACGTTCTCGATGGTATGCTCGAGCAAATACATTGACGACCTATATTCCCTGCTCGTTCTATAAAACAGATATACTAAGGACACCTGAAAAAAAGTGCTATGGCAACAGCCCGTACCGGATTATTTTTTGGTTCCTTCAACCCTATCCATACTGGCCACCTCATTATTGCCAACTATATGGCTACGCAGACAGATTTGCACGAGGTCTGGCTAATCGTCTCTCCCCACAACCCATTAAAAGCACGCCATACACTGGCCAATGATTACGATCGGCTACACCTCGTACAACTGGCCATTCAGGACAACCCCTCTCTCAAAGCCAGCGATATTGAGTTTGGACTACCCAAACCATCCTACACCATAGATACGCTGACTTACCTGCGGGAAAAATATCCGGATAAGTCGTTCGCACTGATTATGGGAAGCGATAACTTAGCTACCCTGCACAAATGGAAAAACTATGAATTGCTCCTGCGCGATTATCCCCTCTATGTCTATCTTAGGCCAGGCGAACATCCAGGGGCATTGGCCGACCATCCTTCCGTACGTATATTTCCGGATGTACCACTGATGCTGCTTTCTTCCAGCTATATCCGTACGTGTATCCAAAACGGGCAGTCCGTTCAGTACCTGGTCAGTGAACCTGTTTTTCAGTATCTGTTGTTGAGCGGAATGTATCGATGAATTTCGCTTTCGGATAAATTACGGCTCTATGAAAAGAAAAATCCTCCTTCTTACCGCAGGCATCCTAGCCTTGGGATTCTCCCTTCGAAGCCAGGACACCACTGCCATGGCTATCGGTCAATGGCGAAGCCTGCTCCCTTTCCGCGCCGGCACCTTTGTCACCCAAAGCCGTGATAAAATATACTACGCAACCGAACTCGCCGTGCTATCCCTCGACAAATCCGATTTTTCCGTGTCCTTCCTTACCAGAGAAAACGGCCTCAGCCAGGTAGGCATCCGATTGATACGATACAATTCGTTCAGCCAACAACTCATGGTCGTGTACCACAACAGCGTTATTGACTTCATCGATGCATCGGGAAAAACAACCAGCCTCCATCAAATTCAGAATTTTCGGAATTTCATCGGCGAAAAATTCATTTACGATGTATTTGTTGCAAATGATACCGCGGTATATATCGCTGCCAACTATGGTATTTCCCGCCTAAACCCCCGCAAAGCAGAGTTTTCATTCACTGCCTTCTCCGGCCTGGATGTATATTCCGTAACGACCCACGCACAATATATTTATGCCGCTACCGAAGCAGGTATTTTCAGAATAGCCCAACAGGCCGCAAACCCTCAGAATTTCGGCAACTGGGAGTTTATGGGTAAAACGCTGGGATTTCCCTCTTCCTATCGTTCCCGTGCGATCACGGTATATAAAAATCAGCTCTTCGCCGATATCGATAACGGCCTTTATCGGCTGGATGCCGCCGGGCCGGTATTTATTCACCGCGAAAATGGCTTCAACCTGCAATCACTCAGCGGCGACGGTGAAAAACTATTTGCCGGTTTTCGCTGTGCAGGCAGCTCCTGTTCCAATGGAAAAGTTTGCTATTTCGACACCGCAGGTTATCAGGGAGCCGTTGCACCGAATTGCTGTGGACAACCCAATTACGTGATAGAGGACGAACGGGGCCGGATTTGGTTTGGCGATAATTACCGGGATTTCCGATACCTCGACCGGGTCGCAGACCCCCAATGCCACACATTGACCTTCAATTCCCCGTATTCCTCTAATAATTACGCCCTTACTGTCTCCGACGGTCAACTATGGCTCGCGTCCGGGGGAGTGGATCAAACCTTTAGCTACCTTTTCCTCGATCATGGATTCTCTTCGTATATCAATGGTTTCTGGACGATTTACAATCGCAATAATCGGGTGGAGCTTCGGGGAGAAAACCCTTCGGATTCCAATGATGATCTACTCGATATTCTGACCATTGCCATCCATCCGGAAAACAAAAAAGTATATGCCGGTTCTTTTTTTGAAGGCCTGCTGGAAAAAAATGAAGACAAATTTACCCTCTATAACGAAAAAAATTCTTCCCTAAATAACGTAGTGGGCGATGCGCAGCGGACCCGAGTCAGCGGACTGGCTTTTGATGAACAGAACAGATTGTGGGTAGCTAATCACCTGGCGGAAAGACCTATTTCTGTGCTGCTTGAAGACGGAAAAACATGGAAAAGCTTTCAGCCTGGCTGCCGCGAAACCCAACTACATCAGGTAGTCATTGATGCCAATGGATATAAGTGGTTTGTAAGTAGCTCCAGTGGAAGCGGACTACTTGTTTTCGACGAGGGGGATATCAATACACCCGCGGATGACCGCTGCCGGCTCATCAATACCAGCAACAGTAATTTACCTACCAACAGCGTCCACTGCCTGGCCGCCGACCTTGAAGGAGACATTTGGGCAGGAACCGCACAGGGTATCATTATTTTTGAATGTGGTGCCTCCGTATTTGACGACAGCCGTTGCCAAGGCACGCTGCGCCCGGTGGAACAGGATGGCTACTACGAATACCTGCTCAATACGGAAGATGTGCAGGCCATAGCCGTAGATGGTGGCAACCGAAAATGGGTAGGTACCCGAAATGGCGTGTTTGTATTGTCGGCCAATGGCGAAAAACAACTGGCACACTATACTACAGAAAATTCTCCCTTATTGAGCAATAGCATCAATGCCATTGCGATTGACCAGCAAGAGGGTATCGTGTACATCGGGGGAGAAAATGGCATTAATTCCCTGCAAACTGATGCCATTGCAGGTGAACGGTATCATCTAGCCAAACTCGATATTTTCCCAAACCCTGTGTACAGCGATTACCAGGGGCCTATCGCTATAAGAGGTGTATCAAGGGATGCTGTAGTAAAAATTACAGATATACAGGGAAACTTGGTTTTTGAAACCAAGGCACAAGGCGGGCAAGCTATTTGGGATGGGAATGACTACCTGGGCCGAAGGGTACAAACGGGCGTTTACCTGGTTTTTAGTGCAAGTAATCCAAGGGAAGCAGGATTTGCAGCTCCGACTAGTGCGGTCGGGCGCATTCTCGTACAGCATTAAGATACGGCTGCGCTCAGAATGGACTCATAATAGCGCTCATACTGCGGTACAATTCTCCCTATATCGAATCGCTTCGCCTGAGCCAGGGCATTCGCCCGAAACCGGGCAAGTACGTCTTCGTGACTTAGAATATCGATAGCGTATCGAGCCATTTCCTCTACATTGCCCACTTCGCTCATATAACCGGTTTCGCCGTGGATATTCACTTCCGGCAAGCCTCCTGCATTGGAAGATATAACCGGTACTTCACAAGCCATCGCCTCCAGTGCCGCCAAACCAAAACTCTCGCTACCCGACGGCAATAGAAATAAATCAGCTACCGCCAGCAGCTCCTCGATGGCATCTTGTTTGCCCAAAAACCGGATATCATTACACAAATGCAGTTCTCTGCATAATTCTTCCGCGTTGCGCCGCTCTGGCCCATCGCCAATTAGCAGTAGTTTGGAAGGAAGCTGTTGGCGAACCTGGTGAAATATGCGGATGGAATCCTCAATCCGCTTGACTTTTCGGAAGTTGGAGACATGAACCAGGATACGTTCTCCATCCGGAGCAATCGCCTTTTTGAAGTGATCCTTATCCACACGCTGAAAGCGGTCGAAATCGATGAAATTGTAGATAACTTCTATTTCCTTGGTTATGGCAAAAGAGTCATACGTCTGCTGGCGTAAGTTTTTGGATACGGCAGTGACCCCGTCTGATTTGTTGATCGAGAATTCGACTACTGGCGCGAAGGTTCGATCCTTTCCTACGAGGGTGATATCCGTTCCGTGAAGGGTGGTAATTACCGGCACATAGCGTCCTTGGGTAAGCAGTATTTTTTTGGCCATATACGCCACCGCAGCATGGGGAATCGCATAATGAACGTGCAGCAGATCGAGGTTTTCATACAACACGACATCGACCAGCTTACTGGTAAGTGCCGTATCATAGGGGGTATATTCAAACAGCGGATAATCATCGGTATCTACCTCATGGTAAAAGACGTTTTCCTGAAATGTGGTGAGCCGGGCAGGTCGCTTGTACGTAATGAAATGGATTTCGTGCCCCCGCTTAGCCAACCCAAGGCCAAGCTCTGTAGCCACTACACCACTTCCTCCATAAGTAGGATAACATACAATTCCAATTTTCATGCGATACGTCTTTAAACAAAACAATACAAATGGGGCAGCAAATAGTTTAAAAGCTATCCAACCAGCGGTATCCCGCCGAAACGAAAGCATCAGGCGGCTATCCTCCATTTTTTACCCTCCGCACCTGCGCTTTCCCTTCTATCAAACGCCCAGAAAAAGAACCGGGATTACCGGCTCCCTCTCTTGCAAAGGTACTGCCAGTAATCCCGGTCTCACGCTGAAAGTAATCTGCCTGGTTTAGGGATGAATCAGCGTCAGTTTTTCTGTTCTCGATTTGCCATTGGCCAACACCCGGATTAGATAGATACCGGCAGGCTGACTAGCCAAAGGAATATCCAAATCAATCCGGGAGGTTTTACTGAACCTGGTTTGCTGCAGGGTTTGTCCGTAGAGCGATAGCACCTGTACCACAGCATCTGTGGCCTCCGGAAACTGAACCTGCAACTGGCTAATGCCCGTGCTCGGATTTGGTGCTAAGCTAAACTGCTCTACCAGCAATACCTGACGGGTATCCGTTACTACCGTAGAAGCCTTATCCTGGCAACCATCCCGATTGGTCACGGTCACCTCATAGGTACCCATCTTGGGCAAGCGGATAGTAGCTGTTGTTTCTCCCGTATTCCACAAGTAGGTATATGGCCCTGTCATACTCTGGCTCAGTACGGTAGCTGCCGGAGCCCCGCCTGTTTGTGCCACGTCGATGGTAAGCCCTAAAGACGCCGGACAACGGAGCACCCGTACATTATCGATATCTACATAATAATCTCCTTGTCCCCAGGTTGCCTGAAAACGAACCCGGATGTACTGGTTCACAAAAGAATCCAGTCGAACAGAAACCTTGCGCATTTGTGCCGATACCAGGTGGTTCTGTGCATTAATGACTGAAACCGGGCGGTACGTAGCCCCACAATCGGTACTTATAAAAATTTCCAGTTTGTCAGATGCACCAATCACCGCACCCGACAACCCACTGACATCGGCCAGGCGATACTCGAAGGTGAGGCTATCGTTGGCCGCAACAGGTCCAAAGGCCGGCGTTGTCGCGCGCATTTGGCGGTCGCCGGTAAAAAGATTATCAGAAAGCACATAGGAGGTGTTCCTCCGGCTGTTGGAAATGATTAAATCCGCGTCGGTAGTCCAATCGCGCGGAATGACCCCCCGTTCAAAATTTTCGACAAAGGGAATACTCCGGGCACTGGAAAAAGTATAAAATATGGTATCGTTGACGGGTATTGCATCGGTGGAAACTACCCAGGCTTTGATTGTGTAAGTGCCCGCCGCCAAAGAGCTAAAGCGGGTGTTGAATGAAAAATCCAGTTTTTGTCCCGGGTTCAACAGTTGGCTACCCAGGCTTTCTTTAGTCACCTGGCCATTATTCACCTGATACGCCAGTTGCAGATTGGATACCGGAGCCTGTCCAAGGTTGGCCACCGTCAGTACGACCTGGTCATTGGCAGCACCGCAGGTCAGGTTGCCATTGTTGCGCACCTGCATGGCAGCGACATCCCGGTCTGCTACGGCAATACGGATATTATCCACCGCTACCCCTTCCAGGTTGCGGGCGTAGTCAGAGCGAAAAACCAACCGAAGGCGTACATCAGGCATGCCCGCCGTACCGGTGAGTGGGTGTGCGGCAATGAACCACCCGGGCGCTCCCCCGTTATTTGTCCACACCTGCCGCTGTGGCTCGTTATACCAGTTGATACCAGACGTGCTTTGGCCGAGAACCGACCACGTAGCGCCCGCATCCATACTCATTTCGACCCAGGCACCATCACAACAGGCCTCGGCATCTACCCGAAGGGCGAACGATAAAGTGGGGTCGCGCTGTAAGCTGGTAAAATCGAGGCAAGGCGAAACCAAATAAGACCATTCTGAGGAAGGATAGGCCCCCGACAAACGGGTGGTCCACGCGCGGCTTCCACTAAATGCCCCGTTCAATACACTACCATTGGGCGTACCCAGTTCCCAGCTCGAAGACTGGCTGATTTTCGAGTCCACATACCAGCCAGTAAAGCCAGCATCGAGGTTAGTGAAATAAGGAAAAGAAGCAATGGTCGGTGCACTGACTACTAAAACCGACACACTGTCATTGGCCGAAAGGCTATCGGAGGTCAGTTCAGTCCATGCCTGTACCAGGTATTCACCCGGCTTACTGAAATCGTACAGCGCATCAAAAGCAGCTTCTTCTGTACTATCTTTTCCCACTACCCCAGTAAACAAGCCATCTTTAGGCATGCTGATACTGGCTTTTTTTCCATTGACTGCATATAAAAATGGGATGAGCGACTGAGGCTCGCCGCCATAGTTATGAATCCCTACTATAACGGAGTCGGCCCCCAAATCACAAGCACTTTCTGGTGAAAGAATGGCCGATACGCCCACGTCGTTTGCCCATAGGGTCTGAAAGGATATCGGCGCTGAAACAGCACTGGTATCCCCAACCGCACAAAGCTGCGACAGGTACACGTCGTATTTGGTATGTTGCTTTAGGTTGCTAAGTTTTACAGCCGTAGCCGTGGTCTGTAGCCGCGTACCCGTTCCTCTTATAAAACCGGATAATCCATACTCGAGTAAATAGGTAGCCGAAGAATCCGTGGCTATCCAGTGTACCCAGGCTGTATAAGCCCGAATATCATTGAACTGAACCCCCAATACAGAAATCGGGGCACAGGAAGGGCAATTCAGGGTAAGTCGGGTTATCTCGCCCGCCAGAGGGGTACCTGCACTTTGGTAAAGTATTACTCCCTCCGGGCTATATATACGAAAAGCTACCGCGTCATCGGTCTGACCCGATACGAATCGGACATTGAGCATATCACCGGCGCCGGCTCGAAAAAAGAAACGCTGCCTGCTTCTCCCCTCTTCAAGGCTATACCTGTTGATGACCTGCCGCAGTTCCAGCTCGAGAGCAGCACTACCCCACCCCTGGCCAGTAGCGTCCTCCACTTCCAGTGTATAAACACAAGATCCGGATTGCCCCCAACCCGACAAAGGGAAGAGGATAAAGGATACCAAAAAGGTAAAAACGTAACGTGACGTCATAGGTAATAAGTTTTTTTGTCCTCATTATGGATGCTAAAAATAGCAAAATTTACGTTCAACCTGCCCAAATGTGCCTCTTAGTCCCATTTTCTGAACCTTTTAGATATGAAACTGTTTGAGACATTTGCGTACAAATTTCTCCGTCTTGGCAAGTGTATAAAAGTTTCAGGTCCGTGGCGATTTACTCCATCAAAGACTTAGAAAAACTATCCGGGATAAAAGCCCACACCATTCGGATGTGGGAGCAGCGGTATGGGCTACTACAGCCCAAACGAACGGCTACTAATATTCGTTATTACGACGATGAAGACCTTCGGCATGTCCTCAACGTGGCCTTACTCAATAAAAACGGCCATAAGATTTCCAAAATTGCCGGAATGAGTCATTCCGAAATTGCCGAAAAGCTCGCCGACATTTCTACCCTCAATATAGAATCCGGTGCGCAGCTCGACGCGCTGACCCTCTCCATGATTGAGATGGATGAACAAAAATTCAACCGTATCATCTCCGCAAATATTTCCCAAATCGGCTTTGAACGAACGATGCTGGAGGTGATATACCCTTTTTTGGAAAAACTCAGCCTGCTCTGGCTAACGGGATCGATTCATCCGGTACAGGAAAGTTTCATGAGCTATTTGATACGCCAAAAGCTCATCGTAGAAATAGACAAAGCACCCGACCCCCAAGGTCCACACATCCGAAAATTCATGATGTATCTCCCCGAAGGAGAACGCCAGGAATTGAGTGTTCTTTTTATGCACTACCTGCTGAAATCCAGAAATATTCACGTCATCTACCTGGGGCAAAATATTTCGCTAAACGATATAAGGGATGCATGCAAAGTACATCAGCCCGACTATCTGTTTACCATGATCACGGAGTCTTTCGCACGGGAGTCCGTGCAGGGGTATGTCGATAAACTAGCCGAACACTTCCCACAGACTCAAATCCTACTCTCCGGATATCAGGTCATTGCACAAGGGGTACAACCCCCGCCCAATGTGCATATCCTTAATAGCCTCGACCAAACACTTTCCATGGTAGGCTAAGGAGTACCAACCCTCCCCTGCATTCCATCCTGTCGTTTCTATGGCGTCTCATCCGATTACAGAGGATAAGTATCCTGTTTATAGCTGGATACCGCGATACCCCTTTGCATACAACTCCGATTAGCGACACCTGGAAATACGGCCGATAATGTGCCCAAACGGAAATGCGAAATGGCATAAACTGGTGCAAAACATTTGATTTTCTTAGATTTGGCGGAAAAACCAACTCTTACATGAAAACAATTCAAAGCGTACTGATTGCTGCCCTTTTAGGATTGATATGGACATCCTGTCAACAAAACGCGCCCGACACGTCTTCCTTTGGTAACTTTAGCATTGTTCCGGAGCAAAGTAGTATCACCTGGAACCTCACCCCTACTTTTTCCGGTGTGGTAGCCACCCTCCATACACCTATTGCTCAAGGTGGACTCGAGGTTCAAAAAAGACAGGTACTCGAAGGAAAGGCAACAATTGAAATGATGATGCCGATATTTGAGGCAGCCATAGATACGACGACCAGAGAACAACTCTTCAAATCCGTACGGGGAAAGTCCATGTTCCATACAGCCCGGCATACCTTTGGCGTACTGAAAATTGAGACCCTCACTCCTCAACCAAAAGGGAATGATGTTACCCACCTCGCAAAGGTTACCCTGAAAATGCGCAATAAAAAACACCGTCTTGAAATCCCCGTTCGCGTATTGGTACGACGCGGCAACGCTGTCATTACTACCCCACAACCCTTCAAAGTGAGCCTGAGTGAATGGGGTATGAAACCCGAAAAAGAAAAATGGATGGATAGCGCAGAGATTTCACTCCGAATCCGGGCTACCGGTGCTGTTCAACCCGGAGAGCCGGAAGAAATAGCTCCAAAAAAAGGAAAAGGAAAAGGAAAAGGAAAAGGCAAGAATAAGAACAAGAATAAGAATAACCAGCCTAGTCCACAATAACACCAAAATCATACCTATGACCCGGCCCCAAGCAATCCTACTGAGCCTACTCCTGTCTGCCTTTGGGTGGACAGGAGTAATCGGCCAAAACGCAGCCGATACCATCCCGCTCGATTCCCTTGGGCGAATCAGCATTTTTGATGCCATGGGCATACACCCCGACTCATTTGTTCAGATTCAACTTAAAACAGACCTCCCCGGCCTTATTAGAAACCGAACAAAAGAGCTGTACCAGGATGCCTCCCTTGCCCTTTTTTCTACAACCGGCATTCGACAGGATTATCGAATCGAGGTAAAAGCGAGGGGCAAGACCCGAAAGGAAATTTGTTCACTTCCTCCCATAAAAACCAAGTGGAAACGCAAACAGCTTGATTCCCTCGGTTTTTCCCGCCACCACGAAATGAAATTGGTCTGGCAATGTAAGCCAGGTAGCCATTTCGAACAAATTCTGTTGCGCGAATTTATGGCCTACCGCCTGTATAACCTGATTTCACCGTACGGATATCGGGTTCAACTGGCTAATCTCAAAGTAACGGATTTGAATCATCCGGAGAAGGAACAGTGCAAACTAGGATTCTTTCTGGAAGACGATACCCAGTTTGAAGAGCGCACCCATGGAGTATTGGTAAAAACACCGCCTTCTGCCTCCCAGCAAAGTATCCGCCGGCAGGAAGCACTGCGGTTGTATGTATTCCAGTATATGATCGGCAATACCGACTGGAGTCTTGGCAACCTACACAACGTACACATGCTGCAAACTTCCGAAGACGACAAGCTCGTGATTGTGCCCTATGATTTTGACTATGCCGGGCTCGTTTCAGCTGCATACGCCGTTCCACACGAAAACATTCCCATCAAAGATGTTCGGGAACGATACTACAAAGGACTTCCCTGCACGCCCGCTGAAATCGACGAACTCACTGCCTTTTATCTTGAAAAAAAGGACCTTATTCTAACTTATTGTCAGCAATTTCCAGCCATAAACGAGCCTTCCCGTAAAGATATCATCTCGTATCTCGAGGCATTTTTTGCCTTGTTGGAAAGCAAAAGTGGACTTCACCAGGTAATTCCTGCTTTAAAGTAAAGGGGGGCAGCTAGTGCCCGTTAAAGCTCAGGCACCCCGCTGAAATTGCGCTGATACAGGTAAACTACCAGAAAGATGAACAGGAAGAAGAATATGAAGAACGAAAGCAAACAGTAGCCTTTTTTGCCTACATTTTGGATTTCAGACATTTTTGCGCAATTTAACTTGGTGCAACCATCTTGTTTTATCTGGGCACAAATATGAGTAAAAAATCAAAAATACCCAATTTTTTACTCGCTTTGGAATGTTTTACCTGTCATCCCCTTCATAGGGAGTAATCGTCTGCTTTCCTTAAACAACTACGGCTCTGTATGGGGTATTCCGCATACAGAGCCGTAGTTATAAAGGCTAAGGACGCTTAGAAAAACTTAGCGCGGTAATCCTTTATTTTAGCGGTGCTTTTGATACCCTCCAGTAAGGTAGCGCTGGCTTGGCTGCGAGCAGTAGCCGACATCAAACTGCGCATATCTGCGATATTGGGAAGCTCTACCGGCACGGTTTTGGAAAGCAACTGAGCTACATAGACTCCGCCCGTTCCAACTATGGGTTCAGACGTACTGCCCTTATCCATACTGGACACTTTACCCAGTAGTCTGGGTTCGCTACCCAGTTCCGGAATAAATTTCATAGCGAAGTTGAGGCCATTGAGGGTATCTACCGGAGTATTATATACACCAGCTGCCTGGCTCAGCGATTTCCCTTTCAGCTTTTGGCTGATTAGCTCTCCTTTCTTTCTGTTCAGCACAATAGGTTCGATATCGGATTTGATATCCTCCAGTTTGGGAAGACCTGCCGGCTGAATAGATGCAACGCCCGCTACCACATAGCGATTGTCGTAGTTTTCCACAGGGTCAGAGAATACATAAATCACACTCGAAACCTCCCCTTTATCTGCCGAGAACGCCCATTTGATAATATCTCGGGATTGCTGGCTGCCTCCCAGGCTTCCAAGGGTAAAATCATTTGCCGTAACGGCAGGAGCTGTCTCCAGTTCCAGCTTGCGCTTTTTGGCAATACTTTCCATGTCGCTCAGGGTCTTGGCGTTGGTCACAATGGAAAGTGCCTTATCGTAGGCTGCGTTACGGGTATCCTCAGAAGGATAGATAGGTTTGGAGATAGTAGCTACCCGAATCCCGGAAGTATTGTTGATGAATTTCTTGTCGGTAACTTCGACCAGGTGCACTCCGAACTCAGTGATTACGGAATAGAGCTTACCTTGCTCCGCTTCATAGAAAATCAGATCATTGAAAGGCTTGACCATGGTTCCGGCAGCGGCAAATTTCAGATCCCCGCCTTCAGAAGCAGAACCATCGGTGCCAAACTTCTGAGCCAGCTCGGCGAAAGTGCCCTTACCTTCTTCGATAACCTTTTTGAGGCTGTCGACACGGTTTTGTGCAAAGATAAGCGACTGCTGGTCTTGTGCCGGAATCAGAATATGACGGGAGCGCACGGAATCTGCTACTACCTTGCGATCGAGGATTTTAGTGATACGGTAGCTGTTGCCATCCTGATAAGGCCCGAACACAGCGCCGACAGGCTGCGCGAGCATAGAGTCGGCATACGCAGCCGGAAGCTCTTCTTTTTTCAGAAAAGCCTTATCCAACGTACCTAGGTTTTGCTCAATGAACATCGTATCATTATCTGTGCTGCCGAATTCTGCAGCCAGTTCCTGTAAAGATGTTCTGACAGCAGAAGAATCTGCAGAAGACGCCCGTACTTCGAAAGAAACATACTGAATCTTGCGAAGCGCTTCCTTTTGTTTCAAGGAACCAGCATTTTCTTTGATATACGCCTCATAATCGGCATCAGAAAGGGCCACATCACTGTTGTCCAGTGCCTCAAAAGGCACCTTCACATACAAGATGTTATACTGCTCCGTCTGTTCGCGGTTGATTTGTTCCGCTACCCAGGTCGGAGTGTACAATCCTTTTGAAACCAGCGCCGACAGCTTAGTCTGGATGCGGTCTGAAGTGATTTCGCGCTCCTGGAATTTCCAGAACGATTTTAAGGAAGGCTCAGCCGTTCCTTGCTCTACCGCCTGGCGAATCTGGTTGATTTGCTCGCGGTTGAGCATTCCCGTATTTGGATCAGTGAACCGCTGCATGATGATGCTGCTTGGTTCAGGGCCATACTGCAAATCAGTCAGCTCCGTGCTGCTCACTGCAATACCCAACTTTTGAGCTTCGTCTTTCAGCAGGATATCCTGAACCAGAAAGTCCCAAAGTGAGTTTCGACGAGCGAGAGGATCGGCCGCAGCACCCAGAATCGACTCTATATTCGTAAACTCCTGAACCTTAATCTTCGTGCTGCCCACCTTACCCAGCGTGGGTTGTGCGCCGCCAAAGAGAGATGTTTGGCCTACGGTCATATCCATGAGGATGAAACCTCCTACGCCCAAGGCAATCATAATGATCATTATCCAACTTCCGTGCTTCCGGATTTGACTTATAAGGGCCATCTGTGCAAACTAGTTTTATGTATTCTGTAAATCAAAAAAGTACGCTCTGAAAAAATCCCTGCAAATTAAAGGCTTTGTGCCGGATTATCAAAATTTTAATCAGATGCCTTAGGGCGGACAACAAAACATAAACCCGATACCGTGTACATTTTCTATGCGGATACGTTCATCCGCCTTAAAATACTTCCGCAATCGGGACACAAATACGTCTAGACTACGCCCTAAAAAATAATCATCCTTACCCCAAATAGTCTCAAGAATTTCGGATCGCCGGACGACTATATTTTTCCGCTGACACAACAGCATAATCAGATCTGCCTCGCGTTGGGTGAGCCGGCGGTCCTCTTCTGCAGGGTGGCTAAGGGTGAGATTTTGGTAGTCCAGTGCAAAATTTCCCAGTATCACCGCCCGAGCCGATGACGGCTCGGATGCCAGTTTTCTTCGGCGAAAAAAAATTTCTATCTTAAGCAACAACTCTTCCATCTCAAAGGGCTTGGTCAGGTAATCATCCGCTCCGATGCGCAAGCCGAGCAGCCGATCTTCCGGAAGTGATTTGGCCGTTAGAAAAAGGATGGGTATTTCCTGATTTTTTTTTCTGATTTCCTCCGCAAGCTCAAAACCATCCATTTCGGGTAACATCACATCCAAGATACACAAATCAAACACCTGTTGCTCAAACAGGTCGAGGGCTGCGCGTCCATTGTCGCTCCACCACACCTCGTGCCCATGTAATTGCAGGTTATCCCGGGTTACAAAACTCAGGTCGGCATCGTCCTCGACATATAATATCCGTGCTTTCATTTGGCCTGTTTTTTACAAGGGATGCTGATACAAAATACCGCCCCATTGCCCGGTTCGCTTTTTAAAGACATTTTCCAGCCATGCGCCTGACATATCCTTTTTACATAATATAGTCCTAATCCGAAGCCTTTCACATTGTGCACATTACCAGTAGGTATCCGGTAAAATTTTTCGAATATACGCTGCTGATATTCTGCCGGAATCCCAATCCCCTGGTCAGACACGCACAACACCATTCCCTTCTGGGCATCAGCCGTTGAGATGGTAGCAAAAGGTGCCTTAAAGGCATACTTACGCGCATTATCCAAAAGGTTGTGCAGTACATTGGATAAATGGAGGCGGTCTGCGTGCACCCAATCTGCGTTGGCATCCAGCCGTAGGTCCAGTCGCCCATTTTTTTCTACAAACAACACCTCCTCACCAGCCGCAATTTCCTGAATTAACGCATGAATGGAGAAAAAGTCCTTCTTAAGCTCAAATTCGTTGCGCTCAAAGCGGGCGACCTGCAAAACCCGCTCAATCTGTTCGTTCAGCCGGCTGTTTTGATTGCGCAAGACCTCGGCATAACGGTACAGGCGTTGATCTGATTTAATCGCCTCGGCAGCTAAAAACACCTCAGCGGCAATACCCATCGTGGAAATGGGGGTCTTAAACTCATGGGTCATATTGTTTATAAAATCTTTTTGCATTTCGCTGAGACGTTTTTGACGCAAAATGACAATCATGGCGTACGCAAAAAAAGCAATGGTCAACAACATGACACCCGACATAATCGCGGAGAGTTGTGCTTTTTCGATGAGATAAGCTGATCTGGTGGGAAAACGAACCCCAAAATAATAGGTAAAACCATGGTGACTTGGCAGATTGCCAAGGGAAGTCGGTGGTACCCGATTGGGTTCAAAGCTACAATAGTCGCCATAAACCATCTGATTGGAGGAGCAATCGAATACCGCATACTCAAAATCCAGATTCAGTGCGGCTGCCTCCAGCTCCCGTTGAAGAAAGAACTCCAACATCTGTGGGTCAATCTCGTTGTCCACATTCACCACAAAATAGTTGGAGCTTCGCTTTTTGATGAGGTTTCTGGGAGGCAACCCGGCCTCATTCAACTCGGCCAGTGAGCGGGCTACCCGAAGCAGTACCCGATTAATTTTTTCATTAAACTCCTGTTCGTTGAGGTTCCAGGTATTGACTGTCCAGTAGGTCTGTACACCAATCAGACCTGCGATTGCCAGTACGCCAAAAAGAATGACCCGAATAATATGGCGATCCCGCATAGTGCCTTTGCTTACCTGAGCCGCTTTCTGCTGCCCCCGATTTTCTGTAAAAATGCCCAGCCCGTTAGATGTAGATACCGTGCCGTTAGAAAAAGGAAACGATTTCTGTCATCCAAGCGTTTAAGAGCCTGTGTATATTTGTTACCTTTGCCGTAAAATAATCCGGAAGCACATTCATCGTTGAAAAAGATTATTTCATTCGCGCTCAGTTTTCTTTTCGTTTTTCTGCTTGTGGCACAAGCGGCTCCAAATCCGTTTGAGCTACACTATCGTGCTGATAGCCTGTATGACCAGGGCAGCGACCCCGGGAATCCCTTTGAGCTTCAGGTGCGACCGATCTCACAAGCTAAAAAGTCTGCTGAACATTCCCCGTCATTGCTGCTCAAGCGGCAACTACCGGCCCGTCCGGAAATGGAACGCGCCCAAATCAATCTCAGCACCACCCTCCTTGTACTAGTGTTGCTGACCATCTACTTTACCCTATACCGCAGCCAGATTACCAAGGCATTTTTTGCCTTTTTCAATGAAAACCAGATGTTCCAGTTTTACCGCGAACAGGAAGGAAGAGGTGCTGTTGCAGTCTGGACGTTATTTGTACTCTTCCCCGTAAATCTAGGTATTTTCCTGTTTTTTGCACTCGACTACTTCGGTATTTACTTCTACACGACACTCTGGGCACAGCTCGGTACCGCGCTGGCCATCGCCACCTTCGCCCTGCTGATTAAGTTTGTGGTGCTCTATTTCATCGCCTCCCTCTTTTCCCTCCAAAAGGATATTAACCGGTATATCTTTCTCATTCTGGTATTCGGCATTGTGCTCGGAATTATCGTGGCACCCGTGAATATTCTGCTCGCATACGCTCCGCAGGGGCGAAATATGCTGGTCACAAGCACCCTTGGCCTCATCGCACTGGCGTATTTGTTCCGTGCACTGCGTGGGCTGCTCAGCGCCAACAAAATAATTCTGACTAATACATTTCACTTTTTGTTGTATATTTGCGCTGTCGAAGCGCTCCCTTTACTGCTATTTTATAAAGCGATAAAGGGGTAAAAAATAATTCGGTCAATGTTTGTAGGATCAAAAGAATTATTGATGGCATCCAGCGGACAAGCAAGAGAAGAGACGTACAAACGCGTCCGAACTATCCTGGTTTCCCAACCCAAGCCCGAAAAATCCCCGTACTACGAACTGGAAAAAAAATACGGCTTGCAAATCGATTGGCGCCCATTCATCCATGTAGAACCAGTGGGCGCTAAAGATTTTAGAAAAAACCGGATTCGTCCAGATGAATTTTCGGCAGTCATTTTCAGTAGCAGAAATTCTATCGATCACTTCTTCAGGATTTGTGAAGAACTCAGGATAAAGATGTCCTTGGAGACCAAATACTTCTGCATTTCTGAGACGATTGCCAACTACCTTCAGAAGTTCATCGTTTATCGGAAGCGGAAAGTATTCATTGGGGATCGCAATATCGAAGACCTCGGACCATCGCTGAAAAAACATAAGTCCGAGAAATTCCTGCTGCCTTGCTCCAACCTCGGAGCCAAAGAGATTACCCAGTACCTCGACGACAATGGCTTCGACTGGAAGGATGCGCTTATGTATAATACCGTGAGCTCCGACTTATCTGACCTGAGCGATGTCACTTACGATGTGCTCGTTTTCTTTAGCCCACAGGGTATTGAGTCACTGTACGACAATTTCCCGGACTTCAAACAAAATGAAACCCGGATTGCTGTCTTTGGCAATACCACCCGACAGGCTGTAGAAGAAAGAGGGCTGACCGCCAATATTAAAGCGCCGGCACCAGAAGCACCTTCTATGACTATGGCTCTCGATTTGTATTTGCAGAAATCGAATAAACCGGAATAACCATTCCGCATCAAAGCAGGTATTTTCAGGTATTACACCGCTGCATAAGCTCCCTGTATGTCATACACCGGGGCGTAAAAAAGAAAATTCTTCGCCGGTGTGGTGAAGAATTTTCTTTTTAGAACACTACCTACCGCCGGATACTGCAACATCATCTGTTATTCTCCTTCCTGATCTCTCCAGGAAGATACACCAACAACAACCGACTACTGCATAAATTACGCCGTTTATGGATAGGAATTTTATACGGCACCTCGAATATTGCTTCGAACAACCACTTCCAGGTGAAGCCGCCCAGTTTCAAATGGCGCATATTTCCCGCGCCAGTTTCAAAGGGGATGTGCCGGACGATGCTAAACCCGCTGGAGTACTTGCTCTGTTCTACCCCAGCGGCGAAAACTGGCAGATGGTACTCATTGAACGCGTATCTCATAATCCACATGACCGGCACCGCGGCCAGATAAGCTTTCCCGGAGGTGGAGCAGAACGCCACGATCAGTCGCTGGCTGATACGGCCTTGCGCGAAACGGAAGAGGAAATAGGCGTTCCAGCCGCCCAGGTGCACTTGCTGGGCGCACTTAGCCCCCTTTATATTCCCGTTAGCAATTTCAAGGTACACCCGTTTGTGGGCTTTGTAGAACATAGTCCGGTATTCCAACCAGAACCCGGTGAAGTACACGCTATTCTGGAAGTACCCTTCTCCCGTTTTCTCAACCCCCATCACCGAGGTATCACCTCCGTTTCCGTCGCCCAATCGGTTTCTATTCCCAATGTACCGTACTTCGATGTGTTCGGAAAGGTCGTATGGGGAGCCACCGCTATGATATTGAATGAACTCATTACCCTGGTAAGCCATACCCCGCGTATTTAATAAGCCCCTACCACACCGCCAATCCGAAAATATTTTCACATTTCCCCCCTTCGTTCCTTCGAAGGCCTTATTTTTGTACACTTTATATCTTTAACCTAAAAACCATGGACAAAAGAATCGTCTTAGCCCTTTTAATTCTGTTGCTGCTCGCGTTCCTGGGCACCGGCTTTTGGGGCTTTCGCCAAAGCCAGTCTAAACAAGAACTCGCGCTTGAAAAAACCACTATGCAAGAGGAAATCAGCAGTGTGAAAGCCCTGAAAGAAGACCTCTCCAAAGAAGTGGATGCGCTCCGTCAGTCCTATCAGGTGCTCGTCGAAGAAAACCAGATTCTGCAAGGCTCCCTGTCGGATGTAGAGAGTCTGCTGACAAAAAAAGATGCCGAAATCCGTGCCGCGAAGAAGAACGGCCTGGGTCAGGTCAATGGCTTGCGCAGCGAAATTCAAGGACTGCTCGCCGCCCGAAGCGAACTGGAAGCATCTATCTCCCAACTCCAATCTGAAAATGATTCCCTCCGTGTACGCACAGGTACACTGGAACGAGACCTGTCAATTGCCCAGGAAGAGAAAAAAGCGTTGGCTAACCTCAACCAGACCATCCAAAGCGAACTTCGGAAGCTGACACTCGCCGATTTCAAAGCAACCGCCTTTCAGGTAGAAGTAGAAACTAAAAGAGCGTCCGCAACCGCCCGATCCGGAAAAGCCCGTCGCATTCTAGTCACTTTCGACCTCATCGGAGTGCCCGCTGCTTATCAGGGAATCCGCCCCCTTTACCTGGTCGTCACCGATGAAAAAGGGGTGCCTGTCGCAGGGTCGGATATACAGGCAAAATCCACCGTCAACGGTCAATCCGTGGATGTACTCGCTGTTCGGGGCAAAGATGTCAACCTCACCGCCAGCCAACGGCTTTCTTTTAACTACGACCTGGAATCCAAACTCCGAACCGGATTCTACCGGGTTTCTGTCTATACCGACATTGGCCTGTTGGGCGCCGCCAGTTTTCGCCTACAGTAATCTTCTACCACACCATTGCCATGATACACTCCGTTTCGCTACTAAGATGGGTACTGTCTTTATCAGCCCTCGTTCTTCTGTCCTCTTGTGGCGTAGAAAAAAAGCTGACCGCACTCACCGTCAAGTATGAAACAGAACTGGCAAAAGTCCGCGACGACTACTACGCCGCCCAAAAAGAAATCACACAGCTCAACCTCTCCCTGGCTGAACGCAAAGGAGAGAACAATGAACTGATGCGCATGCAGGACAAGTTCCAGGCCCAAATCGGGGTCCTGGAACTTGAACTACAGCGAAAAAATAACCAGGCACTGTCCGAACGCCGAAGCCTCAACGAACTCCTAAGCGCCAAAGACTCTACCGTAGCCGTCCAGCAAGGACAAATCGGAGCAATTGAACAAATCATTTTATCCTCCTTTCACGATCTGGAAACGATCGGCGCAACTATTCGCGACTCCCTCCAATCACTTCCCGCTGGAACCTGGGATGTACAGATTATAAATCAACGCATCGTGGTAGTGCTCAACGAAGCACTCCTGTTCAAACCGGGGATAAATGCCAAAATTATCCCATCCGGGATTCAGCCTTTACAACAAATTGCGGACATCCTGATTGCACAACCCCTCCTGTTCCTCGAAATTACCGGACACCACGATAATCAACCTATTTCAAAGAAGAATCCATCTCCCGATTCCTGGGATTTCACCGCCCTACGCGCTACTACCATCGCACGGGTACTTTCCCGCGAACTGGAAGTTGGAGCAGGACGAATTACTGCTTCCGGTAAAGGCCCCTACTCCCCTATCGAATCCAATGAAACGCCGGAAGGCCAGGCACAAAATCGCCGTATTGAACTGGCGTTGTACCATGCAGCGGACGAACTCCCGCGCAAACTATTGGAACTAATCCAGCGCTAAGCCCCTACACCCCATCTACGTTCATCCTTTATTACCAATATCTGCGGGATACCCAATATAGGCAACCCGATACAGGCAAATACACAAAAAATGATTAACATCACTTTCCCCGACGGCAAATCCCGCACCTATCCGGTAGGGACTACCGCTATGGAAGTAGCCAAATCCATCAGCGAAGGACTCGCTCAAAAGGTATTGTCCGCGAAGGTCAACGGTGAAGTTTGGGATGCCACCCGACCCATTGACCAGGATGCTACCCTACAACTCCTCACCTGGGACGATAAAGACGGTAAAGCTACTTTCTGGCATTCCTCCGCACACCTCATGGCGGAAGCACTGGAAGCACTGTTCCCCGGTATCAAGTTTGGCACCGGACCGGCTATCGAAAACGGCTTTTATTACGATGTGGATCCAGGCGGTCAAACCATCTCGCTCGAAGACCTCCCAAAAATTGAGGCCAAAATGCTGGAGCTCGCCCGCCAAAAAAATACCTACCAACGCAAGCCAATCTCGCGCGAAGATGCCCTTGCCTTCTTCCATGCAAAAGGAGATGAATACAAACTCGAACTAATAGAAAAACGCGGAGGAAGTGAGGCCATTACCCTCTATCAACAGGGCGATTTTGTAGATCTCTGCCGCGGACCACACCTCCCCGATACCGGGTATATCAAAGCCGTCAAACTGACTAACGTAGCCGGTGCTTACTGGCAGGGCGATGAATCCAGGCAACAACTCACCCGAATCTACGGCGTAAGCTTTCCAAAACAAAAAGACCTGCAGGAATACCTTACCCTGCTCGAGGAAGCTCGCAAACGCGATCACCGCAAACTCGGAGCCGAACTCGAACTGTTTATGTTCTCCGAACGCGTCGGCCCAGGTCTCCCCATTTGGTTGCCTAAAGGAAACGCCCTGCGCAACCGACTGATGAATTTCCTCATCGCCGAACAGGAAAAACGCGGATACAAACTCGTTACCACGCCACATATTGGACGGAAAGAACTGTATATCACCTCTGGCCACTATGCCAAATACGGAAAAGATAGCTTTCAGCCCATACATACCCCCCGCGAAGGAGAGGAGTTCTTACTTAAACCTATGAACTGCCCGCACCACTGCGAAATTTATGCCCACCGCCCCCACTCTTACCGGGATCTACCCCTTCGCATTGCCGAATTTGGCACCGTCTATCGCTACGAACAAAGCGGGGAGCTGCACGGCCTTTCCCGTGTGCGTGGCTTTACCCAGGATGATGCCCATATTTTCTGTACCCCCGAACAACTCAAAGCCGAATTTTTGAACGTACTCGATCTCACTCGGGTAGTGCTGCGCAAAATGGGCTTCGGCGATTTTACCGCTCAAATCTCCCTGCGCGACCCGGCAAATCCGGAAAAATACATCGGCTCTGACGAAAACTGGAACGCCGCAGAATCCGCTATCATCGAAGCAGCGCAGGAAGCCGGACTCAAGACCGTCACCGAACTCGGCGAAGCTGCTTTCTATGGCCCTAAACTCGACTTTATGGTACGCGATGCCATCGGCCGATCCTGGCAGTTGGGCACCATACAAGTAGATTACAACCTGCCCGAACGGTTTGAACTCGAATACATCGGCTCCGATAATAAAGCCCATCGGCCAGTGATGATTCACCGTGCACCCTTCGGATCCATGGAGCGCTTTATCAGCATTTTTATCGAGAATACCGCCGGTAAATTCCCACTCTGGCTTATGCCCGAACAGGTGGCACTGCTGCCTATCAGCGACCGGTTCATACCCTACTGCGAAGAAGTTCTCCAACAATTAGCCGCCTCCGATATCCGCGGCTACATCGATGACCGCACCGAAACCATCGGCCGGAAGATTAGGGATACCGAGCTTAAAAATATCCCCGTCATGCTCATTATCGGCGAACAGGAAGCGGCCAACCAAAGCCTCTCCGTACGCAGAAAAGGCCAGGGCGACCAGGGAGCTATGTCTGTAGCCGATTTTCGGGCGTGGTTCCAGTCTCAACTCGATGCGGAAGAACAGGCACAACAAGCTTAAATATGTTAATTTTTATATAAATATGCGACAAATCCCTTGACATGTCAGGGGGTTTGTCGTACTTTGATTTTGATGTATTTTATCCATTTTTTAAATCTACTAGATGAAGCAAACTTTACTCGCCCTTTTCTTTTTTCTGGTGCTTGCCCAAATCGGTGTAAGTCAGTCCGCTGGGTACCACTCCCAGGGCTGGTTGGCCGATGCGGACATAGGAAGGGAGAAAACACCGAGGATTGAAGTGTTTCCAAACCCCGCTTCTTCATATATCAGCCTGACCGAGTCTCAGAGCGTGCAACGGATTGCCGTGTACAACCTGGTCGGTCGTATGGTGCGTGTATATGATCAGGTGGAAGAGGAAAAACGCTACTACATCGGTGATTTACCCAGAGGTATGTATCTGGTTCAGATCCTGGGCGATCGAAACCGGATTATTACCACCACCCGGGTTCATAAAGAGTGAAGTGGTACGGGGAAACTCCCGAAAACCGGAATGAACCACAAGAGGGCTTTCTCAAAACGAGGCCATTTCGCGTACCAACGCCTGAAATGGCCTCGCTCATTTGTACCTTCCACCTAAAGTCCCTGTTCCGAGATGGGGTAATCTCCTGATTTTTCCAGTCGTGCCCAATGAGCCGGCAACTTGCGAAGTACGGCTATCTGACGCATAACCTGTCTTGCCTCCTGTGCCGGTGTACCAAAATACGTTTTCCCTGATTCCAGATTCTCTCCAACACCCGACTGCGCCAGCACCGTCACCCGATCCCCTATGTGCAAATTTTGAGCTACCCCCACCTGACCATACAATATCACATCGTCGCCAATTTTGTTATTCCCGGCAATGGCCACCCCCGCTACCAACAAACAGCGCTTACCAACCACTACATCATGCCCCACATGCACATGGCAGTCCAGCTTTGTCCCTTCCCCGATTCGCGTATCCGACGATACCCCTTTGTTAATGGTACATTGGGCTCCCACCTCTACATCCGATTCCAACACCACCCGACCCGTCGAACGCCACTTGGTATATCCTGCCGCCGTTCGCTTATAATAAAATGCTTCCGTGCCAATTACCGCCCCAGACTGTATCACCACCCGATCTCCTATACAGGTATGCTCCTCAATCGTTACATGGGCATGAATGTGACAATCAGCCCCAATTTCAACATGCGGCCCCACCACTACATTAGGCTCCAATACCGCACTAGGGTGCACCCGAGCGGTAGGATGTACCAATACCCGCAACGCCTCCCTGGGCCTAAAACGAAAAGCCAGCTCATTGAACACGTCGAATGGTCGCTCACAAAACAATAGCGTTTTTCCCGGTGGCGGTGGCACCCGCTCATTGAGCAACACAAAAGAGGCGGCAGAACGCAAGGCCTTATCTACGTACTTCTTGGCATCCACAAAGGTGATATCACCTACTTCTACATGGTGTATTTCATTCATTCCCAGCACCATCGCTTCGGAATCACCTATTATTTCTACCTGAAACTGGTCTGCTATCTCACGAACAGACAACGGTTGGGGAAACTTCATATCTTTTTTTTATCCGGTAAAAATAAGGGGATACAACGTAAATCCGGTCAGGGGGATACAAATTACCCAAAATCCATGGGGCGATGTATGCCGCACCACTCATCCCCCGGAGTTCGCGTCTTTTTAACCTCTACCCATCGCGAAATCCGCTACCTTTGCGCTTTCCCTGTCAGAACCCTCCAGGTGTTTTTTCACCAATCAGAAGCAGCAACCAGGACAACTCCTGCCAGGCTGTATCTGCTTTTGATTTGCTTTTGAAATAACAACGGGAGCAAAATCGGATAATCAGCTTCTATGTGGAAAAAAATTCTTCGCAACCCCTACCTATCGATGATGAGCCTCGCCTGGTACTATGCCCGTGAACGTAAAAACGTTTACCTGATGGTATATACCATGTTCATTTTCAGCAATCTGGCCGATGCGGCTATACCGGTTATATGGGGTTTATTCATTAATGAGCTTCAGGAAAAGGGGGTCAATGCCCTGCAATCAGCCTGGATGTATGCGGGTGCCTACCTGGGCATCCAGCTCCTGAGTTGGTCTTTCCATGGTACCGCCCGCATCCGGGAGCGCAACCTCGCTTTTATACTCAGCCGAAACTATTTACAGGAGCTATATCACAAGACCCTGCACCTACCTGTAAAATGGCACCAGGATCATCACAGTGGTGCCACCATCAACCGGGTTCGCAAAGCGTATGAAGGGCTAAAGGACTTTTTTGAAAATGGATTCATCTATGTGCACGCCCTGGGGAAATTTACTTTTTCCTTTGCAGCTATGCTCTATTTTGCGCCCAAATTTGGCCTGGTAGCGGTTGCGCTGGGTCTGCTTGCCGTATATGTTATCCTCCGCTTCGATAAACCCTTCCTGAAAGCCCTGAACGAAACCAATGAAAAGGAACACATCGTTTCTTCCACTCTTTTTGATAGCCTCTCCAATATCCTGACAGTCATCACCCTCCGCCTGGAGAAGAGAATGGAGAGTGGCCTGCTCCAGAAAATCATGGATGTATTTCCCCCTTTTCGCCGAAAAGCCTGGGTCAATGAATGGAAGTGGTTTACCGTCGATATGATTGTACACAGCATCTATGCGATTATTATTGTAGGCTATGTTTTTGAAAACTGGAAACCAGGTCAGGTATTCCTGATTGGCGGACTCGTTACGCTGGTTACGTATGTGGAGCGTTTCACCAGTGTATTCCACGACATCGCCTGGCAATACACCGAAATTGTACGCCACCACGCCAATGTGCAAAGTGCCCGCGATATACTCGATGCGTACGACAGCAGCCACCGCCCCGAAGAAGCCGCTGCATTACCCCCTCACTGGAAATCTATAGAGATTCAGAATCTCAGCTTTCATTACGAAGACCAGGAAGGCCGACTTCGAGGTATCAACCGCATACACCTTTCCCTCCAACGCGGTCAGCGCATCGCCCTCATCGGCGAAAGCGGAAGTGGGAAAAGCACCCTGCTTGCCGTGCTGCGAGGACTTTATTTGCCCGAACAGGGCGCATCCATCCACATCGACGAAGCACTGGAAATCCAGTTGGATATGATTTCCTCCCACGTAACCCTTTTCCCTCAGGAACCCGAAATTTTCGAAAACACCATCGCGTATAATATTACCCTTGGACTCCCTTTCGCCAACGAGGAAATCACCCGAGTATGCGAGACAGCCCGATTCAGCGATGTCATCGAGCAGTTGCCCCAAGGCCTTCACTCCAACATGCAGGAAAAAGGGGTCAATTTATCCGGTGGCCAAAAACAACGCCTGGCACTGGCCCGTGGTATCCTCGCGGCCCGCGACAGCGACCTCATCCTACTAGACGAACCCACCAGCAGTGTCGATCCCAAAACAGAGCTACAGATATACCAAAAGCTTTTCGAAGGATTTCAGGATAAAGTGATGATATCTTCGCTACATCGACTACACCTACTCCCACAGTTCGATTACGTTTATCTCATGGATCAAGGAAATATCATCGCTGAAGGCTCTTTTGAGTACCTGCGCACACACAGCCCTGCATTTCAGGAAATGTGGCGGCATCAGGAGGAGCTACGTCGGGCAGGCGAACAACCACCACCCGTCACCTCCTAAGGTAGCAGGATACTGTTTACTAAAAAGCAGGGGAGCTATATTTGCGCAGTTTTTTTTAAATTTATGCTTTAGGTACCATGTGGTGCCGTTACCGATTAACTCCTATTCCCGCAGCATTAGCACCCATTTTTTTGAACACTTATTTCCGGAAAGCCCAGGTTAGTTTCTACACCTAGGCATCGAAGTAGTAACCCGCATTGTTCTCGCCATCATTAAAAACCTACCACGATATGCCACATACCCTAACCTACTCCGAAGCACTCATCGAGCTGGAAAATCGCTATGGCGCCCACAATTACCACCCACTACCCGTTGTGCTATCCAAAGGACAGGGGCCATTTGTGTGGGACGTAGAAGGTAAACGCTATTATGATTTCCTATCCGCCTATTCAGCCGTCAACCAGGGACACTGCCATCCCAAAATCACCCAGGCGTTTGTAGAGCAGGCAAAAAAGCTCACCCTCACCTCCCGAGCTTTTTATAACGACCAACTGGGGGCATACGAAGAATATATCACCCGCTTATTTGGCTACGACCGCATACTACCGATGAACTCCGGTGTAGAGGCGGTAGAAACAGCCATCAAACTTTGCAGAAAATGGGCCTATGAAGTAAAGGGTATCCCCGACGGACAGGCAAAAATTATTTTTTTCACTTCCAATTTTCACGGCCGAACACTCACCGTTATCTCCGGCTCGACCGATTCGTCCAGTCGCAGGCATTTTGGCCCCTATCTGCCCGGCATAGAGGTACTTCCCTACAACGACCTCCAGGCCGTCGAGAAAACGCTGGCCAATGACCCGCATATAGCTGGGGTACTCATCGAACCGATACAGGGGGAAGCCGGCGTAGTCGTTCCAGATAGCGGATATCTAAGCGGGGTGTTTCAGACATGCAAAAAGCATCGGGTACTCTTTTTGGGGGATGAAATTCAGACAGGCATTGCCCGTACCGGCAAAATGCTGTGTTGTGACCACGAGGCGGTCCGTCCAGATATTCTCATCCTGGGAAAAGCACTTTCCGGAGGCACTATGCCCGTTTCGGCCGTTTTAGCCGACGATGAAATTATGCTGACGCTCCACCCTGGGGAACATGGATCTACCTTCGGTGGCAATCCACTAGCCTGTGCCGCCGCACGTGCCGCCCTGGAAGTCGTACTCGAGGAGGATCTCGCCGGAAACGCCGAACGCATGGGGCAACGCTTCCGCGCGGGAATCCAAGACATCATGTCGCGCACCCCTTTGGTCACCCATGTGCGCGGAAAAGGCCTCCTAAATGCTATCGTCATCGATAGTACGGAAGACTCTGAGCTGGCCTGGAATATTTGTCTCCAATTCCGCGACAACGGCCTGTTGGCTAAGCCTACCCATGGCAATAAAATCCGACTCGCCCCCCCATTGGTCATCCAGGAAGCTCAAATTTCGGAATGCCTCGAAATTATCGAAAAATCACTCAAAGCGTTTTGAGGCTCCAACGATTACAGGATAGTAGGTTGGGAGAAAAGAATGGGGGTGAAATTGAAAAAGGGAGTGCTATAATCCAGCGGTAAGCGTTCGGCTAAGTACACCCACACCAAAATCTGTATTTCTTGAATACCCGTTCTGACAGATCATCAACCCTTGACTTTAGTCGTGGGTACGGCAAGCAACACGCAGATATCCAAAACGGCTTTAGCCGCTTTATGGTGAGTAGTTTAACACATGAGTAGCTCCCAAACCGTACCATCGAGCCGAAAAAAGAAAACCCTTGCAAATTATTGATTTGCAAGGATTTTTAATATTAAGTGGTGGGCCTTGAGGGACTCGAACCCCCGACTCTCGCATTATGAGTGCGGCACTCTAACCGGCTGAGTTAAAGGCCCAGAAAAAGTTTGGCAAATGTACAGGTTTTTGTGCGCCCTGTAAAGCACCTTCTTAAAAAAAATTGCAACTTGGTATTTTAGCTACTTTAACCATTGATTTTATTCTGCCGTTGAATGCTCCACTATGCAAAAACCAAGTATTTCCCGGGATGCAGCGCTCCTGCGCTTACAGCGATATTGCGCCTTTCAGGACCGTTGTCACTTGGAAGTACGCCGAAAGCTATTAGATCTGGGTATCTACGGCCAGGACCTGGAAGACATCATAGTACAACTAATCGAAGATAATTTTCTGGATGAAGAGCGCTTTGCCCGCTCTTTTGCCCGAGGAAAATTTCAGATCAAAGGCTGGGGCCGGGTTCGGATTCGCCAGGAGTTGAACGCGCGCCAGATTTCTGCTTATTGCCAGCGAAAAGCGATGGAAGAAATTGACGAAGCCACCTATATCCAAAAGCTATATCAGTTGCTCGATGCAAAAGTTCAACGGGAGTATGTACAGCCGAATCCAGCTGAAAAACAAACGCTGTTTCAGTGGGCGCTCCGAAAGGGGTACGAAACAGAACTAATCCGCGATGTTTTCCAGCAACTGGGCTTATGATAGCCATTCCGGCTTTGAAAAGCATCGTGTTAAAAATCTGAAAGTTATATACAGCTATTTATACTTTTTATACCTTATACAAGCCAACAAAAATTTCAGTTTTCTATATTCGCAGGGAACCAATCCTGCTTCCCATTGACAACCCACTGCGACCATTCGATGTCCGATTCGGAAATTATCCGAATATACCTTGAAACCAGGGAGAACCCCTGTTTCTCCCTGCTCTACAACCGCTATGCAGGAAAGGTATTTGGGAAATGCCTATCCATTCTTCACGAAGAAGGGCTGGCGCAGGACGCTACCCAGGAGATTTTCACCCGCGTTTTTGCCAACCTACCCTCCTTTGGAGAAAAAGCCCAATTTTCTACGTGGGTGTATTCCATCACCTACAACTACTGTATCGATTTTATTCGCCGCCAAAAAAAACAAGGAGAATGGTTAGATTTTGATGTCGAACGAGCAGCAGAAATGCCGGATTCAGATATCCCGGACGAAGACATGCTGCGTATAGAAGTGGATACCCTCCGAAAAGTCCTGGAACAACTTCCCATCAGCGACCGGATGGTGCTCCTTATGAAATACCAGGATGAAATGCCCATCAAAGAAATTGCCGCTTTGACGGAAAAAAGTGAGAGTGCTGTCAAGATGCAGCTGTTGCGCGCAAAAGAACGCGCACAAAAACTGCGGGCAACTATGCATACTTCCAATGAATAAAACCAAGCAGATGAACAACTTTCAACAACTGTTAGAGGAAGAGGGAAAACGCATGTCGGATGATACAGCCAATCGCATCCTGGATGAAGTCTGGAGAACCACGGCTCGCATCCTTCCATCCCATACCGAACCTATTCCGGAAAAACCAGAAGTAAACTGGCCATCGAAAAATTCCCCGGAATCAACTACCGTTTTTAAGGAATCGGAATAACCTATCAGCACGATCGAACTATGGCTCGTTTTGCTCTACTTTGCCTCTTTTGTGCCCTGTTATCATCTATCGACTGTCGGGCACAAGACACTACTTCCCAAAAAAAAGCACCGAATCCTTGGAAATTAGGCGCAGGCATAGGTATCGATTTTACTGAGCTGCTACAAATCAACCCCCGGCAAGGAGCTGGCCAGAACCGCATCGGATTAGGAGGAGCCCTCACCGCTTTCGCCAATCGAAAAAAAGGACGAACCGCCTTCGACAACAATGCCGGTTGGCAGTTTGGCGTACAACGACTCGGAGCAGGGCCGTTCGTCAACGGGGGAAATATTCCTTTTCAAAAATCCATCGACGAGTTTCGAACCAGTACCAAAATTGGATATCAGGCTTCCGATACCTCCCATTTTTTCTACACCGGCGACATCAACCTGCGGAGCCAGCTCACGCCCACCTTCAAAGGTACCAAGCAGTATCCCGGAAACTACCTATCTGATATTTCCGGCTTGCTCTCAAACCCGGTTGCACAGGCTTTCTCACCAGCTACCCTCACGGTTTCTGCTGGACTCGATTTTAAGCCCACCGACAAACTATCCTTCTTCTATTCCATGTTTGGCGGCAAGTTTATCATCGTTGCCGATGACTCTATCGCGCGCCAAGGTATCCATGGCAACCCGGTCGTAAAAAATGCGCAAGGGGTTGTCGTATCCTATAAGAATGTGGACAAACAAATTGGCTCCCTGCTAAAAGTGAATTACACCAACAAGTTTATAGAAAACAAACTCCGCCTGGCGTCCCAAATTATTCTGTACTCCAACTACCTACGCCAGCCCCAAAATATCGACCTGGACTGGACCAACGAACTCACGTATGCGCTGGCCAAATCCTTTCGCCTATCCCTCACCATGAACGTATTCTACGACCACGATATCCTGGTGCAAATTACCAACTACGATGCCCCGGGCGGCGTGCAGGGCACTGGACGCAGAGTAAGTCTCACCCAACAATTCCTCATGAAATACGCGATTAACTTTTAAACTACCCCTTTTTTATCCTTTTTAGCGTCTCCAAAAAAAGAGAGCGGGTAGCCAGCTAATACTCCGTACCTTGCACCTGAAAATACTTCCGCTATGGGTCAAAAAAAGCTTTTCCTTCTGGATGGCCATGCACTGGTTTATCGGGCACACTTTGCTTTCATCGCACGCCCACTCATCAATTCCAAAGGGGTCAACACCTCTGCTATCGCCGGATTTACCCGCACCTTGTGGGATTTACTCCACTCCGAACACCCCACCCATATCGCCGTCGCGTTCGATCCGCCTTCGCCCACTTTCCGACACGAGTTATTTGACGCTTATAAAGCAAACCGGGAAGAACAGCCCGAAGATATTACCATTGCTATACCCTGGATCCAGAAAATTGTAGAAGCATTTCGCATTCCCATTGTCATGCTCAACGGGTTTGAAGCAGACGACGTCATTGGAACCCTCGCCAAAAAAGCAGAACGCGCCGGTTATACCGTGTACATGGTAACCCCCGACAAAGACTATGGACAGCTCGTATCCCCCAATATTTTTATCTACAAGCCTTCCCGCCAGGGCAATGGCATTGAAATCCTGGGGGAAAAAGAAATCCTGGAAACCTGGCAAATAAAACAAGTCGATCAGGTACGAGATTTGCTGGGGCTCCAGGGCGACAGCGTGGACAATATTCCCGGCGTACCTGGTATCGGCCCTAAAACAGCCGCCCAACTCCTCCAGCAGTACGACTCCATCGAAGGTATCCTACAAAATATCGCACACGTTAAAGGAAAAAATAAGGAGCGCCTCGAGCAATTTGCCGACCAGGCCCTGCTTTCCAAGCACTTAGCTACCATTCACCTGGATGTACCCATCGCATTTGACGAACAAGCCCTACATCTGGATCCGTTCGACCGGGATACCCTCTCCGATATTTTTAAAGAATTGGAATTCCGCTCGCTCGCCCGACAAATTTTAGGAGAACACACCGACTCATCCCCCACGAACGCCCCAGCTACCTCCGGACTGCAAGGAAACTTATTTGACCAACCGATATCCGAGGCACCGGCTATACCCCAACCCATACCCGTCCATGCCATTGCCGAAAAAAATATTTCCAACACGGTACATACCTATCACCTGGTAACGGCTCCTGCCGAAATGGAAGCCCTCGCCCAACGCCTCTTACAGGAAAAGGAGCTCTGCTTCGATACCGAAACAACCCATATTGACCCTACGCAGGCCGCATTGGTAGGGATGTCTTTTGCCATCCATCCGGGAGAAGCCTGGTATGTACCTGTACCAGAAGACCCCACACAGGCCCAGGCGATTGTCGAGATTTTCCGTCCTCTGTTTGAACATACCGGCATTCGAAAAATTGGTCAGAACATCAAATACGACGCCATCGTGCTCAAATGGTATCAGGTGGAGCTCGGTGGCCCTTGCTTCGATACGATGATCGCTCATTACCTGCTCGAACCCGAGCTTCGGCACAATATGGATTACCTTTCCGAAACCTATCTCAACTATGCGCCGGTGGCTATCGAAACGCTGATCGGGAAAAAAGGACCCAATCAGCGTACCATGCGGGAGGTTCCTCTACCGGAGTTGAGCGAGTACGCAGCGGAAGATGCTGATATCACCCTACAACTGAAAAACATCCTCGAACCCAAGTTAAAAACCGAAGGACTCGATACCCTCAATACCACCCTCGAAGCACCGCTCATAAAGGTGCTGGCCGCCATGGAGTTCGAGGGCGTGCGAATCGACAGCCACTACCTCAGCGAATATTCCGTAGAACTGGAAAAAGAAATACTGGCTATGGAAGCGGAAGTATATAAAAAAGCGGGGGTTCGCTTTAATATTTCTTCCCCCAAACAGGTAGGTGAAGTGCTGTTCGACCGCCTGAAAATCCCCTATCGGGGCGCTAAAACAAAAACCGGACAATATTCTACCAACGAAGACAAACTCATAGAACTCGCCCCGGAAGTGCCTATTGTCGCAGACATTCTTCGCCATCGGGCGTTGACTAAGCTAAAATCGACTTACGTAGATGCCCTGCCCCGCATGGTCAATCCCCGTACCGGCCGAATCCATTCCTCTTTCAACCAGGCACTCGCTGCTACCGGCCGCCTCAGCTCAAATAACCCCAACCTACAAAATATACCCATACGCACCGAAGATGGCGCCAAGGTGCGCAAAGCGTTCATTCCGCGCGATGACAATCACGTGCTGTTATCCGCCGACTACTCCCAAATCGAGCTGCGCCTCATAGCTGAAATAAGTGGCGACGAAGCGATGCTGGAAGCGTTTCGCCTGGGCCAGGATATTCATCGCGCCACCGCCGCCGGTGTATTCGGCGTACCGTTCGATGCCGTTACCAAAGAACAGCGATACCGCGCGAAAACCGTCAATTTCAGTATCATCTATGGTGCCGGTGCTACCAATTTGTCCCGGCAGCTCAATATAAAAAGACAAGAAGCCAAAGAGCTTATAGATGCCTATTTCAAAGAATACCAGGGGCTAAAAAAATATATGGAACATATCGTTGAGGAAGCACGCACCAAAGGCTTCGTCACCACCCTCATGGGACGCCGCAGATACCTGCGGGATATCCACTCAAAAAGCTCCCTCGAGCGAAGCAATGCCGAGCGCATGGCCGTAAACACCCCCGTTCAAGGATCCGCTGCCGATATGATTAAAGCAGCTATGATCCGAATCCAGGATACCATACAACAGAACAACTGGTCTAGCCGATTAATCCTGCAAGTGCACGATGAACTCGTTTTTGATGTACCCAAACAGGAGATAGCCCTACTCAAACCCGTAGTAGCAGAATGTATGCAGTACGCCCTGCCCGGACTCAAAGTCCCGGTACTCGTAGAAATGGGCATCGGCCAAAACTGGCTCGAAGCACACTAGTCAAGCATTATCTTTTTCCCAATAAATACCTCTACCTATACGGATTTATTCCCTAAACACACAAAAAACCAGCCCCCGCATACATAGAAAAGCAATGAATGAACCGAAGCCATGATCCTGTTGGGAGAATGGCACGGTTTTTTCTACATCCCAAAGCAAACGCTTACTATGAAAACCCACGTACGTTTCATGATCTGGCTACTCGCATTGGCGAGTTGCGAGCAGGGTTCTTTTTTAGAAGTTTCCCAATATCCTGCAGATAGCCCTACGCCCACTCATATTATCCGCCTCGACCCCCATGCGGTCGGCCTACAAATCCGGCAGGGAGCTCGTCCCGACTCTACCGAGATACACCTACTGGCAACCCGCCTTTTCGAAAAACTCCGCCTAAGCGAACACGCCCGCATTGGCTCCGTTTATACCCACCTCTTTACCGGATTCGAAGCGACCCTACAACCGGAGGAAGCAGCGCTGCTACTACACCAACCAGCCGTTTTAGCCATAGAAGAAAACGTTGCTTTTGCTATTGCCCAAGTTCCTGCCCCCTACCACAATACAGATACCGTCTTGCTTTTTCAACAACAACTGCCCTGGGGTATTGCCCGCTTACATGCACCCGGCGTTGCGGCTAAAGAAAACCGAGCCTGGATTTTGGATACTGGGCTGGATCTGGACCATCCGGATCTCAATGTCAATAGAGCCGACAGCCGCTGCTTTCTGCCACCTATTTCGTTCGAGTTCGATGCGGAAGATTACAATGGGCACGGCACCCATGTTGGAGGGGTCATTGGGGCGATGGACAATCATTTTGGCGTCGTTGGTATTGCTCCCGGAACAGAGCTGGTCGCTGTAAAAGTACTCAGTCGCAACGGCATCGGAACCTTATCCACCATCCTGGCCGGACTGGAGTACGCAGCAGAAAAAGCCCTGCCCGGCGACGTGATAAATCTCAGCTTCGCCGGCCGAAGCTCTGCCCTAATGGACGAAGCCGTGAAAAGCATCGCATCGAAAGGTATATATGTAGTGATAGCAGCCGGCAACAACAGCAAGGACATCGAATTTTCTTCACCTGCACGGGTAGAAGCTACCCGGGTATTTACGGTAGCCGCTGTAGATACCACCCTGGCATTCGCGGCATTCAGCAACTTCGGTACCGGAGTGGACTTCGCCGAACCCGGTACCCGCATCCTTTCCACCTACCGGAACGGGCAATATGCCGTACTGACCGGAACCTCCTGTGCCGCCCCGCACCTCAGCGGTCTGCTGCTGCTACCAGATACCCTGACCCGCGTACCTATCGCAGTTGCTGTCGGGGATCCGGATGGTAAACCAGACCCCATATTAGGTATCCTACCAACTGGTCATTGACCTGGCCGGCCATTTCCAAACCCTGATTTTCCGTATTCAAAAACACCCCATCGCCTCAAACCGGCTCATACCACAGTACCAGCACTATGTAGTTTTTTTCTCTTTCATCATGGATAAAAAGATATTCACCCCATAAAGCACCTATATTGTGTAAGCAATTTCTGCTTTCTTTGCTTATTGAAAGCCTGCATTATTGCGCCTGCTTTCACCCGAAACGCGATACGTATGTCCATTCCCGCATCTATTCAGTCACTCATCGACAGAGGCTATACATTCCAAACCAGTCGGTATCTGACGGCCGGTTGGCGTACCTTTATCCAAAACCCGCTGCCATTTATAGGATTTACCGGGCTTTTCTTTTCCGCACAGCTATTGCTCAGCCTCATCCCCGTCTTCGGTATGTTGGGGTTAATGATACTTATGCCGGCGATGGATGCTGGTTTTTTTATCGGACTATACTATCAGCGCACTCAAAAGCCCTTTTCATTTTCCGTTTTTTTTAAAGGATTTTCGGCCGTTGCCCCTTTGATGGCACAGTATATACTTTCTAATCTGGCCTATGGCATTTTACTGATGCCCCTTTTTATTAGCTTGTTTTCCAACATAGACCTATTCGCACTGCTGCAAAATGAGGAGTTGGACACCGAGGCACTGCTCAATATGGAATCCTTTGACCCCTGGACACTCATCTGGATTCTCCCGCTGATATATCTGGCCGTCGCATGGAGATGGGCACCACTGTTTATTCTGTTTTTCCAGATGACCCCATGGAGCGCTATGGAAAGCAGCAGGCAGCTCATTAGCCGGCAATGGGGTAACCAGTTTTTGTTTGCCCTGGCACTCGCCATCCTGTACGCCTCCGGAATATTATTTTTTTTAGCGGGTGTGCTGCTTACTTATCCTTTGATGAAAAGCATGGACTACGTTGCCTTTGCGTCCGTCACCGGCATGGAGAGTCAGCCATCGGAAGAAGAAGACGATAGTAGCCGGCACCTCATTGAATAAACGCGACGCTTACTTGAGCTGCGGTATCATCAATACCCTTAGAAAATGAATTGGTTACTGATTGGAGGCATTGGCCGCCTGAAGTTCGGCCAGTTCCATACTTCCATCTACTGCCTTTAGTCGGATATCCCGAAAATCTTGTGTAGCCTGAAAGCCGTGGCTATACACCGTATCTACCGGAGTAGTGACTACCGCAAACTTTTGAGTATATACATTGCGTTCTCGCTCGTCCCAAATCAACTCCGGGGTCTCGAGCATTTTGCCTTCGGCACTTCGCCAGACGACCTCTTTGCGGATGTAGGTTACCCCTCTCGATTGATAACGCACCGCATATCCGGCGGTCATTACGCTGGTAATCAATCCGCCAGGACTAAAAAATTCTATTCTAACCCCTTCTGTAAATTCCTGATACGTGTCGGCCGACTGGAGGTGGGTCAGCATCACCGGCCCCTTCAAGCGCACCCGGATAACAGCCGAATCGCTATAGATTATCTCGACCTGCTCGATGCGCTCCACGTCTGTTTGCAGTGCTTCTTCCGATAAAACCGGAGGCGCACTTTCCTTCTGGCACCCCATCGTACCTATCGACACAGCCAGGCAAAACGCGATGTATCGCAACATGACAGGCGTCAAACAGAGTGCTTTATCTGATTCCAAGGGCGCTGTTTTTAAAAAATAATGATATTCTCTTAGCGTTAACGCGGCGAAGCTATTGAAAAATGTGCTTTATTACAACCTGAATTATGAACCATCTAAGTGTATGCCTATGCATCGATTGCTGCGCCTGTTGCTCATAACCTTTATCGCGCTCGTTGCCCTATCTAAAA
>Ga0172367_10000990_pt1 | contig 42753 bp, 62 predicted proteins | sample Lak10m_FD_114542 | JGI IMG/M metagenome (GOLD analysis project Ga0172367, IMG submission 114542) | Freshwater microbial communities from Kabuno Bay, South-Kivu, Congo - kab_022012_10m | ecosystem: Environmental > Aquatic > Freshwater > Lake | place: Democratic Republic of the Congo: South-Kivu...
CCTCCCCACCACCAACCGGAATCTGAACGTCCGGCTGTTGTGCAGTAGAAGAGGAAATGGGCGCACCGCCTGTCGTTTCGGTAGTTCCAGAAGGGAACACCCACAGCCTACCATTGGGGTTGTTCCAAGAGAAGTTGAACTGTCCCGCGGACGATTTCAGGCGTATGAACTTTCCGCGTTCTATCAGGTCAAGCAGTACGCTGTTCATGCTCCTCCTCCGTTCGTCAGGCGATGGGGACCAGCTGGAAGACCGCCGTGCATCGGGACGCATCCGCATTGGCGATGGCCGCCGCGTTGTAGAACTTGGCGTACACGTCGCACCCGCCCGTGAACAGCCCGGTCACGATGGCCGAGTCGTTGGCGAGGATGATGGGCGCGGTCAGGCTCGCCTTGGCGAACGTCAGCGACGACACGAGGCAGTCGCGGATGAGCGCGATGGAGTAGGTCGAGGTGTTGTCGGGGTTGGTGGCCCACGCGGAGACTTCCGCCACGCAGGTCGCGCCGACGTAGTCCACGATGGTCTTGGTCTGGCCTGCGCCCGTCCCGCCCGTGATGGTGATGACGAAGCCGTTGTAGTGGTCGTTCGTGGGTTTGGCCGTCGCCGCCAGGGTGATGTGCGTCGCGTCGCCCGCCTGCGCCGTGCCGGTGATGAGGAACGTCCTGCGGTTGAACAGGCGCACGAGGATGTCGGAGTCGATGGACGAGTTGGAGCACGACCCCGCGTACATCAGCACGGGCGCGGTCGGCAGCGGGATCTGCGTGGTCTGCAGCAGCGTGCCGGCCGCCTGGTTCTTGGCGATGGGCACCTGGATCTCGATGGTCGGCGTGGCGGTCGTGTCGATCAGGTTCTTGGCGACGGGTAATCCAAAATTAGCGATGTTTATTACAGAAGAATCTTCCTTTACCATTCTACCAGATTGAGGTGACATAATATCAATTTTGGCCATGTTGTTAATTCTCCTCACATAAAATATATGTCTTATTACTAACATAATAAATACTGACTAACATAAACTTTCTGCTACTTTTTAATATAGATGTTTTTTTCTCCTTTCAATTAAGCATCAGATCCAATAGCAATCCAAGTATAAATATAATTATATGATGCATTTAGCGTTTGAGCACTATTTACTCTAAACACTTGGACTGTAAATCCGGATGCAGTCAAATCAGTAAATGAAGCAGCCATCAAGTTAGTGTTGTCTAAATTCGTATCACCTGGACCAGTAGGCGCTCCATTCGCAGTTGCTTTTGCAGCCTGCACAACAGATACAATAAGTATTGGAACTGAATCAAATGCAACAGGAAATATTACTGCTTCTTCTGCCTTAACAGTACCGCTTCCAACAATATATCCCCATCCTGATTGAATCCTTTGATTGCTCAGCACAGAGTTTGTAACATTATCCTGCCTGCGATAATCCATAACAGAATTGATTGTTCCTCTAGTGACAAGTAAAGCTTGCGCTTCAGCTAATGTCTTTTTTACAAATACTCCAGAACCACTAGCAACTAAGAAATCATTTGTGGCAGTAGCAAGCGAATGTAATATATAATTTGAAAGGCCTAAAAGTGTTTGTATTTCTGCCAATGTTTTCTTTACAAATGCGCCAGCACCTGAGCCAATAATAAAATCATTTGCTGCTGTGATTAAAGATTTTAGAGGATAGCGAGCATCGCCTCTTGTATCAGTATGATATTGAGTATGATCATCATCACCTAGCCCAGTTAATGCACCATGATCAGTAGCACCAACACCTATTTCAACTCCATTCTTAAAATAGCCTACATATCCATCAGCGTCCGGAGTTGAATTCATCTTTCCAGCAATTATATGCTTATAATTACCAGTACCATCATTGATTGCATTTGTAGCAGTTCCATTCTTGCGGATACTAAACATTGGAGTGTATGCTGAAACCTGCACATTAGTTGTGACTGCAGCCAGACTGAACGTATTACAAAAGTTGTCCTGGATTCCAATCTCCATCAGGTAAGAATCAGTAATCAGAATTGTATAATCAAATGTCTTTGTTGTATCACTATAAACTACAGATACTGATACTGGAGTCCCAACCTTATTCTTATAATACATAGAAAATAGACCAATCAATGTAGCATTAGAAATTGTGGATTGCCGATCAATAGCAACTACAATATGAATATTTGTAGAAGTTCTTGTCTTTGAAGTTACTCTCAAAATAGGACGTAGATATTTATCAATAAGAATATTTGCAGCATTTGCTTCCTGGGTGTATCCATATGTACTCTTAGCAACTACCTTGACATTATACGTTTTCTGCGTTGCACCTGAAGGAGGGCTGATCGTTGTCGATGTTGTCACCAGATCGCTTTGAGCCAAAGTCCAACCTGAATCTGTTGATAGTTTATAGTAGACATCATAGTATACCGGAGTCGTACCCAGAGGATCTGCAGCGGCCGTCCATCCAAGGCCGATAGCTCTCTGATCAGGAAGATACCAAGTAGTCCCAGAATAAAGATAACCATTACTATATGCAAGGTTTGCAAGTCCAGTAGGATTTGTTCTAATATCTACAGCAATCGTCTTTGTAGTATATTTGACAGTGCTATAAGCATTTGTCGTGCTAAGCTTAAATACTATATTACCGTGATATTGTGCCGATGCCAAGAAAGTCTTTATATCATCAAATTTAACATAAGGGCCAGCAGGCACTGAGTCTCCAGTTCTCCAAATAGGCATGTTATATGGAGAAGTAACAGCGACCGTAGGATTATAGATTGTGATATCATCAGAAAGAATCTTATATGTGAATGTACTATTGCCATTAGTATTGTTAGCGCCGCTCCAAGTAAATGCAACAACAGAAGTAGCAAATAATATAGAAGTGGCAGATGCTAATGTGGCAGCGGTCAATAAGTTCTTTGTTACTACTGAAGATTGTATCGGATCATTTGATGCATAAAGCGATGCATCACGAACTCTCACTTCATATTTGTATGTATAACCTTCATTACCTGCACCAATATTATCAGTGATTGCTCTAAATGTGATACCATCATCTATCTTTGTGCTTACACCATTTACTATTCTATAGACATCATAGTAAAGAGTGTCACCTTCTGCATCATGAGCGGCAGGCCAGCTAACATCAATTGAAGTAGTATTTTCCTGGATAGTTCCGGAAGGGCTTACAGTTACAACATCTCCAGCATCCCAATATGGAGCAGTGTTAAGCGGTTCATAAGTGAATTCAATCTGAGGAATATTAGCATTGTCATATCCACGAAGCTTGCAATAATGAGCATTATCCTGATAAGGCCAATAAAGAGTAAACCCAGTATAAGTGCCATCTTTGAATGCTTCGCCAACGGCCTCTGCAGTAGCACCAGTAACATCAGTACTCCACTTATAATCATCATTAGAAGCGTTATAAGTAAGACTTACTGTACCCAAAGAACCATTGCTATAATAAAAATATGGTTGCGCATTCTGAGGATCTACTGCTTGAGAGTTAGGTAGCGTCGTTGTTCTATTCACACCATAAGTAGTACGATTTAGATTTTGCGGATAAAATGGAATTGCAAGCGTATTAGCATTACCAGTGCCAGCCTGCCTTGCCATTTTAATTCTTACTTTAGTAACTCTCTGACCGCTAAGCGCTGCCTGAATAGCAGATATATCAAACCAAATAAAGAATACACCTTGATTGTTTTCGCTAGAAGAATCATTCCAATAAGACACATGGCCAGTGTAGTCAGAACGCCACTTTGCAGTAGGCCAGCTGACCAAGTCAATGCATCTAGACATATTAGCATTGAATACACTTGTAGCCATTTTATCCTCCAATTAGAATGTAAAGTCTACACCTTCATTATTAACATCAGTTCTTCTTTCTGCTTTACAATCAACCCATGTCAATGACTCATCAATCTGAAGCGTTCCATCAATTTCTACATTTACTTTATCACCAGCATTTCTTTTGAATAGATAGTCAACCAATTCATCTCGCTGGTTAGATGTAAACTTAAGTGTTCCAGTAAGAATATCAAGCACATGTTCGCCAATCTTGAATGTCTCATCATCTAGATTAAAATCAATCTTTCCATTAGCAGATCTAAGGCTTCCAGCCTGAATCCAATCAGCCACAAGACCAATGACAGTAAGTACTCTCAATATTGCATTACCATTTGCTGCATATCCATACTGCCATGCAGGAGATCCACCATTCCAACCTTGATCAGTCCATGCAAATCCAGAACCAGTCATAGTATAAATGTTTGTTGAACCATCAAGAGTTGGCGCATCATGAATATAAGTCTCAGTAGCGCCACCATTGATTACTTCAGTTCTATAATATCCCATACTATTTGTTACAATATCATTCAAGTCTAATGTGGCCTGCTGTAAAGCCGATACCTGACCTGCAGCCTCTGTCTCTGCAAGCTTTTGAATTATTTGCTTTTGCCTTGCAGTAAATGGAGCAGCAGATGCATATCCTTTTTCAACAGCTGTTTGACCAACCGCCTCAAATGAGCTAAGACCATTCAAACTATAAATATGCTTCATTATCGGAGACTCAAATGTATTACCATCAGGATCAGTAATTGTCAGTATGTCACCTGGCCAATACATTGGGAATCCAGTAGTGTTTATCTTAAATGGTCTGAATATGAAGCCATTTATCTTTGTATTGATAGAGTTGACAACATTCTGATAATCAGTCTGAAGCAAAGAGTTGTTTTCAATTACAAGCATATAATCAGAAGTTCCTGCACTATATGAAGTATCACCAACCTTTGCCTGGATTCCAGTTATCTCAATATCACTTTCTTCAGCATCAAATGAGTATCTATCCTCATCAATAATACTTATAGCCGAAGCACCCTGGCTTTCCCCGTACCATTCCAACCGTAAATAACCATTATGGTCCACATAAGCATTGGCTCCGGCCAACTCGGCAACCCAAGCAACAACCTGGTGGAATGTCAGATCCTGATCTGTCGGTTTATCATATACAACATAACTCTCATTTAAGAAGCTTAATGTCTGCAATGTCACTCCGCAATAAGAGCATGCATCATAAAGAATCTGATACAATGTTGCAGGGTAAACCAAAGTTGACAAAGAATAGTATTTATTAAACTTTGCCATATAGTCAAGAGCATAAAGATCTATTGTTGTTGATTTCTTTGGCTGCTGGTCAATGATAAATACTCCAAGCTTGATATACTCGCTATTGACTAAAGCATAAGCAGTTACCTTAGCACCAGCAAAGAAATATGCATCAAACTTTCTGTCATAATTGTCAAGGCTGAATTTCAACTCAGTTGTTTCTGCATTTCCAATTTCAATTACACTTCCTGATACCCAGTTCCTATCAATCTCGATAGAACCTTCGACTATATCAGATGCAAGCAAATCATACGGAGAGGGATTCCCAAGAAACTCAACAGTAAAAGACGGTACAATCTCTGCACCATTCTTAATTAACTGCATTGTCTGAGAAGTAATTGTTTGCATCTGATTAACCTCACACTCTGTCGATATTTCTTTGGATTAGGCTAAAAGATATTTCAGACCAGAAGCCTTCAAGTTGAGAACAAAGTGCTTGCCTGTCTCCTACATAAAATAACTTAGATACAAAGTCACCTTCTTTAGCATCCATATATTCTACTGTCACATACTCAGAATTGAATGCATTAAGAACTGCCGCACCATCAATTGTTCCAATATTGTTCCATTTGAGATTGATATCTACTTCCTGGCCTACTCTCTTCTTTGTCATTGTATATGCTTGATTTCTTCCTGCACCTGGAGCAGAAATATCTCGCAAATTATACTCAAATACCGTAGGAGCAGGAAGCGAAGTAATAGGAGAACCACTTGGATATTGAGTCACTGTCTTAATTGGAGACTGCCCCATTTCCTCACCTCCTTAAGCAAATGAATTGACTGCCCTACCTGCTCTAACATTCTTGCGCTTAAGCCGCTTTGTGTAAGCATCCTCAATCCTATCACCACCGATATATACTTCAGTACTGATATCCATTGACTTAAGAACGTCTAGGATCAATTTAAGGATTGCCGTCTGCTCAGCCACACCTTGCCCGCTAGCATTTCTAATCATAGCATTAAGCTCATGCAGAGGAGCCACCACCTCGGGGGATCTGGTGTTGTCTCCGACCATTGCCAACATAGGCTGAGATACAATACCACCCTGCGCAAGTCTAGGAATTTGAGGAATGTTAAATCCTACCTTCCCACCACCAAGGAATTGAGGAATTTCAATCTTAAGCTTATTTACTTCAGTGATGACCTTGTTGATCAAATCAATCACGGCATTTATCGGCCCCTTAATAATAGAAGCAATACCTGTGAATGCATTGATGATAGCATTTCTAACTACACTAAACTTATCTTCAAACCAAGTCCCAATCTTTGAGAATATATCAGTAACAGCATTCCAAACATTTTGTGCAATTTCTTTAAACCTAGCAAACCACACCTGGAAAGTAGCAATTGCAGCATCGATATTTGTCTTAATAGAATTAAACCAATTTGACACCAAAGTAATTATGAAATGAATGATTGCCTTTACCTGAATCTGGAAACCTTCAAATATCGTCTTAAGCCCATTCCATGCTCTAGTCCAATCACCAGTAAATACGCCCATCAAGAAATCAATAACACCACCAAGCACTCTGAAGAATGCCTTAAACAGATCAGCAATAAATGCAAATACTGCGCTAAGGAAATCCCAAATAGCCTTGAATGCTGCATTAACGCCTGGCGCAAATAGTTTAATTAGGAAGTCAATTGCAGGCTTAAGAATTGTATTATAGATCTCCATAACTGCATTCCAAAGCTTAAGCACAAAGTCCCACACCTCTTTAAGTGTTCCCTGAAGATGATTTGTCCAAAGCTCCTTGAATGTAGTCAAGAAATAATTAACGATAGGCAGAATCCACTTCTCATAGTAAAGCTTAATTGTGTCATAAATATTGGTAAACGTAAGAACAAGATTTTCCCAAGTGGTCTTACCCCACTTATTCCAAAGATCAGTAATGATTGTGATGTATCCACCAACTATTGTCTTTATTGTATTGAAAGCATTTGCAAAAGTAGGAACCATGAATGCAGTCTGTTCTCTTACAGTAGCAAAGAATCCACCAAGTGAAGTCTTAAGATTATCAACAAACTTCTGGATTCCTTCACTTACAGTTACAGGAGCATCTTCATTTCCAGAACCAGTAGTTGTATCACCAGGAGCAGAAGCATCAAAAGCCGCATCATCAATAACATTAAGCTGATCAAATGAAGCCAAAGATCTTTTTGCTGCATTACCAGCAGCAGTAGTATTCTGTGCTAATTTCTTCTGAGCCTCAGAAAGCGCATCCGTAGCTTTCTTTTGTTCCTCTGTCTGCTTAGGTTGGAATGCAGCAATAAATTGAGAAACAATATCTGCTAATTTTGTCATTCCTTCAAGCATATCATTGATCCACATAAGGATAGGCTTAAGGATCATGATAAAGCCCTTACCCAATGCAGCCTTGAATTCTTCCCATCTTAATGTCATAAGTCTTGCTTGGTTTGCCCATGAATCAGAAGTATGAAGGAAGTCACCTTGCGCATCATTTGAAGACTTAAGTAACAATTCGTACCTTAGCTGCGCCTTCTCAGCCTGAGTCATTGATGACACACTCTTAGTTATACCCTTAGACCTAGCATATTCCGCTATCGCAACTTCGGAAAGGTTTATACCTATTCTTTTCAATCCCTCTGTCTCACCAGCAATACCAGCCCTGATCTTATCAAATGCATCTTCCTGATTCATATCGTAGAATGATGCAAAATCTCCTGCCAGTTTTGCAACAGTAATTGACATATCTGCTGCCTTTGTTTCACTAAGCCCCATTGATTTAAGCATTGCACCAAATGTACCAGTAAATCTTTTAGCCATCAACTCAGACAAACCAAAAGATTCAACTGAAGACTTAGCAAATTCATTTATCTGTTTCTTCATTGTTGGGAAAGTAACATCAACTACGTTTTGAACTTCATTAAGAGCAGAAGCTACACTGATAGCCTCCTTAGCAAAATCAGCAATATATTTAACTGCAAAAGCTGCAGCAATAACAGCGCCTAATTTAGAGAAAGCGCCGGCAGCCATGCCCTTAGCCTGGCCACCAATATTATTCATCTGGCTTTTTAGACCAGCAGAATTAACATTAAGGTCTAGGTCAATTTTACCAACACTAGTACCGGCACCCATCTAAATCACCTCACTTACCGAAGACTTCCTTTAACACATTTGATAATGACTCCATTTCTTTATTCAAGAATTCAGTGTCATTTTCTTTGCTCTTTGCAATTCTTATTTTCCAATCACGGTGGATCCTTCGTTGCTCAGAAGTAAATTGTTTAATTACTTTCTGATCAGTTTCAGACCTTATTGCAACCACTTTACCTAATGGAGTATCTGACATTAAACCTGCAAGGTATGTACAGAATTCAGACCATGATAAATCATTTCCCATCAACTTCAATCGCATATTGTATTGTGTTGCAAATGAAGATACTATCAAATCCCAATCTTCTCTTAAATCGTAATATGTATCAATATTGCTATTGTGCTTCTGGCTGAAATCGGTTAAGAATCTTATCAATATCCTCCGTGTCCTGAATAAGGGCCATGATAGCAGCGATAATGATCTTAAAATCATTGAACGATCGCTTGATTACATTCAATTCTTTTGCAGCCTTAGCACCAAGAGCAATTTCAATAGCCTTTTCACACTGAGCAATATTCCCCATATCGGTCATAAGTTCTTCCATTTTGACCATTGTTTCAAGAGTATTATTGACAGGATATTCTTTATCACCAACCTTAAGAATAGGTTTGCTCGTATCCAGCCTGCTAGAAATATCAATAATGCGTCCCATAATTCTTCTCCTTAATTCTGGCTACGCACACCATATTTTAGATGTGCGTAGCCGCTTATTCTTATTTGTTCTTATTTTAATTAGACAACGACAGCAGCAGAAGAACCGCCCTTAATAGCATGGTTGGTACCATCAATTTCAACAAGCGTAATGATGTTACCATTGTTCACAGGGATTGCAGCCGCGATGGTGTAAGCAACCCAAGTGGAATCGAGGATCTGGTCGTAAGCAGGAAGCGCGCCATTGACCTTGTACTTGTAGGAATTGCCGCCAGTAAGAACAGGAGAAACAGAAGCAATCTGAGTGGCACCAGCAGTAGCATGGTCAGTGCAAACAAAGGTAAGGGCAGCCAGGGCAGAGAAGGAATAAGTAGGCAGACCATCAGAAAGGATTTCAACCTCAAGGCCATCAGCAGCAGTAGCATCACCACCACCAAAAGACGTGACATTGACTGTGCACGGAATAGTGAGAACGCCACCATTGGGGAGAGTCCATTCAAGGACAGACTCAACGCTAGTACCAGTCAATACGGAAAGGCCAGCAAGGTAATCATTACCAGCATCTCCATAATTGCGCTTACCAGTAAGAGTGATCGTCAGACTATTACCAGTCTTGAGCCTGCGGATCCATCCGGAAGTATCCATCGGAGTCCATTCCTCAATGTTACCGTCAATCTTCGGCTCAAAAGTTTCGATGTCCTTGACAGTAACCAACTGGCCACCAGTTGAGGATCTACCAGAAGTACCGATCTTGAATGTATTCCCATACACGGGATACACTGCAAACCTCTGAATATTGATAAAATACTTATTCATTACTTTCACCTCTCATAATAGAAATTAGCGTGTACTACCATTTCACAGATATTCTTCTCATCTCTAGAAATATCAATCGGTCCATTGCCTTCCATATTTACAAACAAGACTTTTTTACCATTCACCGTGAAGTCCTTCTTATTTCTAAGAAATTCGAATATGTCATCCGCAAACACTTCACATGAATCAGCATTTTCAGTCCAATGAACTAGAATTGACACTCCAAGGATGCTGTAAGAAGATAATGATTTGTCGCCCACAGCAGAAATATTACTGCCGTTATCTCTAGTATATAATCCAATACACTGACTTTTATCTCTATTTATTGTACCATTATAAATGAGTGCTGATGCAAATTGACTTTTAAGCAATGTGTTTATATCGCTAAGTTTAAGCATTACACACCAGCCTCTCTTTTGAAGTATTCCATGTAGATTAGTTTCGGCATTTGCTTATAACTACCAGAAATATATTTCTTCCACCATTCTCCTCTAGCCCTTTTGTTCTTCTTACGATTAAAATGAAATTGTGGATTGAAATATAATCTAGTCGCATAAGGTGTACTGTGCGAAATAACTACATGCCCTTTTCTTATTTCACCCAATTCAATATCAGTAAATACATTCTGCAAATCACCTGATCTAAAAGGTATTGCCTGTTCGCGAATAATCAATTGCCTTAATTTACCGGCAGTCTTTCCCAATGCATTTACTTGAGCATCCGTTATCTGCTTTATTCGCATCGGATTTGGAGTAAATGTCACCTTCATTATACCACCAGCATTTCTACATGGTGCACTGTTTGATCAGTATTATAGAAGCGAGATACTTCATCAATTTTCCTTTCCTTACCGAAAATAGTAATTGATCCTTTGAAAGTATTCTCAATTCCATCAACATCACCTTTGACAATAATCTTAGCAACCCTTGTCTTTTGTAACGTTCCTTCACCCTGTTTAGACCTTATTACTGATACATTTTCTTCGGTATAGCATCTATATGATTTAGTACTAGTAATTGCTGGGGAACCATTTGAATCAATTTCGCCATATACCTTAATTATACATGTATTATTTAACAACATGTCCGGAAAGGGAAACTTCATTTAAGCCACCACCTTACGGATTATCATCAATATTCTGGTTCGGAATTTTATTGACAAATCTTAATGTTGCTCCTCTATAAAGAAGACCGAAATCATTTAGATACTGCAACACTCTAGCCGAAAGAGATTGCTGAGACCTGTCTGCATTCTGACCAAAACTAATTGATGTAGAACCAGCAGACATACCTTTAATTCCTGGTACAATTGTAGGTGTTTCAGAAGCATGAATAAAATATTCTACTTGAGCACATACAGCCTTTTTTACCGCAGCCACATGATCAGTATCAGTCGAATCATAATTGTTTTTAATCATCGAATATATCTGATCGCTAGCCCTAGCAAGAAGCCTATCCGCATCAATAGGAAGGTCTACTTCTTCAACACCAAGATACGCCGCAAGCTCGGTCTTTGTAGCATATACGGTATACATAGCCATATTAGCCACCAATCCACTCTTCACTCAGTCTTTCAATTAGATATTCCTTCTTTTCTTCAGCCGATTTTGAAGTATATAACTCCTTGTCAAGAACAATTCCTCGTTCCTTACAAAGAACAAACAATTCCTTATTTGACATAGAAGAATAATCAGGTTCTCCTGCATCATTTCTAGGAATCATTTCTTCAGCAATTCCCCTCTTAATCAATCTAACCGCCAAGTCACTAAGAAGCTCTACTTCTTCCCCAATAACTAGCGGTTTATTGATGAATGTTTGCTTTAGCATTTTTACTTTCATTTAGCACCTCCATAAATATTGGTGGGCAGGAAGCGTGATCCTGCCACCGCTAGTTATATTCACCGATCGGTTAATTAGCAGATAAGCCAGGCATGCATTGCAGTACCATCAAGAGCACTATTGAAATCGATGGAATTGCCATAAAGATTTGTAGCATCAGCAGTAACCGTAGGAGGAGTGGCCTCTTTGGTACCGCCCTTGGATCCGAGAAGAACAGTGTTGGAAGGAAGCAGGAAAGGCACACCAAGCTTTTCACCAAAGCCAAGCGCCACAGTAACTCCAGCACCATCCATAGCAGGAACTTCATACTTGGTGATACTAGCAAAAATCTTGCTACCAGTAACAACACCAGGCGTGTCAACAGTGAAAGCAGGAAGATCTTCAGTGATGGCATTACCAGCATAATCAAGACCATAGACCTTGACCTGAACAGCCTTGATGTCTCCGCCAGTTCCACCAGCAGTAGCAGTAACATTCTTGGGACACACAGGCTGAGTAAAGCCAGTATCAATGGTCGTCACGAGGGTGCCAGAAGTAGCAGCCGCAACATGAATACCATTAGCAACAGCGGCAAGAGCCTGAGCCGCAGTCCACTGAAGGTGAGCAATATAACCCATATCACACTTAACACCTTCAACGCCAGTCTGCATTTCCTGACCAAGGTTAGGATTCATTGGATACCAACCGCCCATTTAATTACCTCCATTATTTAGCCAATGTTATGAATTGCTTAGGTCACCAGATTGACGAAGGCCAGTGTCGATCGCCAAGCTATATAATTCCCATATCCTGCACGATCGACACTGTCCTGCTCAGACTGATATTACGGAGTGAGGATACCGATGGGGAATCGAGAAGCAGTGGCATTCAGCTTATTGATCGGGTTAGGCACCTGCCAAGCAAGCCTCATAACAGCACGAAGAGCGACCATATCCTGCTGAGCAAGATTATAGACGATCGCACCAGCACCATCCTGAATGACAGCCTGATCAAGGATCTTGTAGGTGACATCCTGACGCATGGCATACACCACCTGAGAGAAATCACCAGAGAACATCAGAGCCTGTGCAGGATCCATGGCACCATTCTTGGGGAAGATGATCTGAGCGCCATCAAGCTCATAACGCGTATTGTCCTGAATGGCGGTCTTGAACAGAGGCTGACCATCCGCACCGCGAAGCCCACGGAACTTCCCGCGCATAGACATGGAAGCAATATGGCCGTTAGCCATATAACCATCGGATTCGATCAGAGAGATGACACCAGACTCACCAAGCAGATCGTCATAAAGATCCACACCAGTACCAAGAGCAACCACATTACCAGCGGCAGTGGCAGCCGTCTTAAGGTCATCAGGCCAGGAAGCAGGAGCATTGGTACCAAAAAGAACAGCCGCATCAAAAGCAATACCAAAAGCTTCCATAAGACGAGGCTTGATCTCAGCCCAGATGTCGTAGTCAACATCATCAAGGACAGCTTCAGGAATGGGAACGATAACAGCCAGCTCTTCGGCATCGAAATACTTGTTGGACCATGCCATGTTGGAAGTCTGCTTCAGCCCAGTGTCACCAGTGACAAAATAGGCAGTAGGCAGAGTGGAAAGGACAGGAACTCTACGCTGAGCACGGGACATGTTCTGCGCACGAGTAGCGACCTGCATGATGCTTGAATACTGAGGAACACCCTGGATGATTTCCTTGGTAACATCCTCAGGAATAAGAGCACCCGCACCGGAACGATCAACCTGCGCATTGTAGGAAGTGAAACGCTGAATATCGATAAAATACTTATTCATTTTTAATTGCCTCCGTAATTATTTTAGAATCCTCTACCTGCAGCTTTTCTGATCATGGAATTCATATTGGCAGTATTCTGACCACCCTTGCCACTATTATCCATACCGGCCTTCTTAGGATCAACCTTTCCAAAGAGGTGAGGCTTTTCAGTCCTAAGCCTCGTAAGCTCTTCTTCAATACCACTGATCTCACCCTTAACATTCATCTTAATCTTATCCCTATTGACAAACATAAGAATATCCTTGGGATCAACAGCATCCTTGGCGGCCAACTGAATATTTGTATCAATTTTAGTCTGTTCGATCTGCTTCATCAGGCCATTATTATTATCAATGAGAGCCTGAATATCAGCCTGCATTTTAGTGGTCATGTCAGGCTGTGCCTTAAGGGATTCCAACTGCTTATTCAGATCACCAACCTGAGTCTTAAACTGGTCCCTCTGAGCCACTACATCATGGAGCCTTCCTGCTGGGACGAACTCCGCTGCCTTCTTGTCATTGATAAGAACTTCAAATCCGAGTTCCTCCATCTTAGTATTGATGTCAGAATAAACAGATTTGTAGTCCTTGTCCTTGAGTTTGTCCGCATGAGTTACTAGGATTTCATCAATCTTTGCCATTTTATTTTCCTCCATTTTCTCTCAAGCATTTAACGTCTGCTAGTCGACGATCGAAGCTTTTAGAGCCTTCACGTTTGGGCTTATACAACAAAAGAGGGTTTGCACCCTCCTTGTTATAATTTATTGGATCCTTTTATATTTTACTTTTTGGTGTATTGTTCCATTTCCTTTTTGAAGTCCTGAGCCAAGTACCAAGTCTCTTCTTCAATATCATTGTAATATTCTTGACAGTAAGATTCGCCAGCAGTTTCGAATCCTTTTCTGCTAAGCCCGATTGAATCAACCACTTCACCATTGAACACCCATTCAAGAACAGCATCTTCGTAATTGTAGCGGAAAGACCTTTTCTGGATCTTGATGATTTTGCTGTACTTTTTGTCTGCCATGATTTTGCCCTCCAAGGCTTATAAGTGGTTGGTCAACATTTGTTAACCTTAATTACATTCTATACTTGTATAGGTTGTTTGTAAAGGCCTTATTTAATAAACTTCTTTATCTCCTGGTCATGTAGATACAATGCCACTGCTGCCTTACATGCGTCTAGCTTATATTCCATTGGCTTATCAAAATAACCAAATCTAAGGAACATATCAGGTCTATTCTTTGGATTAGACTCTTCTACAATTCCATTCTTCAAATTGACTAGAAAACATCGTTCCATATATTCTACAATATGGATGTCACTTGATCTACTAAATAATACTTTCATATTTATCCCCTCCTTTTATAATATATACTTATATTCTGTTTTTGTACAATTTAATTTAACCAAGTAATTATTGGCAACTTTCCAGACTTTCTTAAATCTCTGTCCCATATATCCCAATGATCATGGACACCTACTTTTATTCCTTTGGCTTTTAATTTTGCAATTAGAATGTTTTGTTCAGGTTCACCAGTAAATTCCATTACTACAGATTTTATATCTTTGGCAGTTATTCTTCCATGTAGTTGCGCCTCAATATAATCACCTCTAGTCTTATCCAATAATTCTCTTGTGGTTATGCTATCACCAGCGATATCTGCTAGATTATCACCTGCCTGCCATTCCCATGGATATTTAACATCATCAATTAAAGAAGGAACCATAATATCCTGAACAGCCGGTTCTAGGCTATCATTAACAGTAAATGTAGTTCTGCTTCTAATTGAATCCTTAAACTCAATTATTGTATCTCCATATTGAGCTGCCCTTGATTCTTTTATATCAAGCTCAAATGGATCTGCATCTATATAACCATACTTTTCAAATTCAGAGTCTAACATATTATCAACATCGGAACCAAACATTTTATTGCTAGCTTTCTTTCTAAACATTGGATCATAAGTGCCGCTAGAAGAGCCTATCTGAAATTGATTCTTAAATTCATCTTCTTCTATTATTTTTGCAAGCACTTCATCATTATTATTGTTTGGTACTCTAGTCCTTATGCTAGCACGCTTAGCATATTTGCCAAGTTCTTCGCTACCTTTTCTTGCTCGGTCAGAATCAATTCTTTTTCTTATGTTTGGGTTATTATAAAAATCTGACTCACGCTTTCTAAAGTTTTCTAATGTTTTAATATCTTCTAGTCTTGTTTCACTTTCTATGATCTTTATTGCTTTATTTGTATTTTTGCCTGCTACTTCCATTTCAACTGTGTATATACCAGTTTGTTTATTATAAGAAATACTTGTTATATTATAATTGATATTTCTTTGTAGTAATACTTCAGATTCATTTGACCCTGGGAATATTTGCTTCATATCAATTACTTTAGTTCCTTTTGGCGCTTTTAATTTTATTTCCACATCAGCCAAAAATTGCTTTATCTTTTCTTTATCTTTTGTTGTACTTAAAAATCCTTTATCTATATATCCGTTATTATTTAGTTCCTCAAATTCATTTATTATTTGCTCAGGTGTTTTAAGTATCGTAGTTCCTGGTTTCAATCTGCTTATATTAAAATCACTTAATGATGCACCTCTATAAAGAGTCATATCACTTTGCAATGAAAACTTGTCAATAGCAGATGTAATATTATTAACAAGGTTAGGATGAAATTCTGTATTTCCTCGCCTTAATTCTTTATTTACTGGGCCAGTACCTTCTCTATATATTTTTAACCATTTCATTTCATCTGCTGTTAAAGCAGCATTACTAATTGGCTTTTCAATTATAATCTCTTTTTGCTTTACAATCTTGCCAGCAAATGGTTCATATGACTTATATTTAATTGCTTTAGCAGCAGATCCTTTCATTACTGATTCACTACCATATTCTCTAGGCAAACCAAACTTTTCTGTTACTTGCCTATTTAATGCTTGGTAATGTCTGATCTTTTCTTTAGCCTTTTTTGCTGTATTAGGATCAAGAGCAACTGCTTCCCTTTTCTTCCAGAAGCGAATACTTCTTTCATTTAATCTTTGTCTTTGAGTAGCTTCATACAATTGTTTGTTATCCTCAGGAAGAGTATTATCAAAATCAGGATTATTATCTACACCAAGCATCTTATCTAATTCAGTATCAAACTCATCATAATCAAGAAGTGTGTGCTGACAATTAGGATGAAATAATCCTTCTGCCTTGGCTGTGTCTAAAGAAGGATATTTATCACTAGTACCAGACAGGCTTAATATTCTGCCTCCCCACGGTTCACATAGCGGGCATGTTGCTCCTTTTGTTGATACCATAACCAAATCCCTACCCAACTCCTGCATGCGGTCCGTCTGGCCTTGTATAGCAGCACGTTGAGCTGTAGTCCTAACAGCCATTGTTGTATATGACTGTAAATCCCACTTGCGACCTATCTTATCAACAAATCCAGTAACACCTCTATCAGCATAATTATTTAATGCACCTTGAATTGCCTGTCTAGTTGTTTGTGCACCAGTCATTAAATTAGATGCAGCGCTTGCAGTAACATCTCTAAAAACATCATCTACATTTCTTAATATCTGAAATGAAGTACCATCAATCAACCGATCAGTTTCTAATACTAGTCTTTGCATAGAATATGGGACAATATTCTTCATGACTGGTGTGGGCATTCCTGGCCTAGCAGATAATTTAACATCATCTTTACCAGCCGTATAAGTATTGATTAAACTAGGATTTACTTCAGCCTTTGCCAATGCATGTGAATCATGTAGCAACTTTTGGATCTCTACTCTTGCTTCCTGAATATCCTTCAATTTGTTTTCATAATATCCTTCTTCATTTATTCCTTTAGCAATTCTAGCCTTCACCTTTTCAAGAAGAGTTAGCTCAGCACGTGTATATATTTCATCTATTCTTTCAACCATTCTTTTATTTATTGTTGCTGTGCTTCTAAACATATTTCTTCCCTCATTGCTTAAGTGAGCTCAGTGACAACGGCCAAAGTCACTTTGCATATAAGAAGTTACTCCACCTTGGTAGGATCTGATTCGTCTGCTGTCACTGTGTCCTTCTGACTATTAGGATCTTTAGGATTCTGCTGGAATGAGTTAACATCAGGATTTGTAAGAGTAATCCCAACATTATTCTCATTCTTAACCAATTCAACTTCAGTCTGAATTTCTTCTTCATTCCAATCAGGATGTAGCATACGAACCTTTGTCTCTACAGAAGCGGCAATTGCAGTAGAAATGACATTAACAGCATCAGCCGTTTCCTTCATGTTATTCATTATACCATCATTAAAGCTAACATTAACATCCAAGTCAGGATTGATTGATCCGTTAAGTTCACTCTTATAAATAACCATCATACACTTGATGATATGCTTAATAGCCGAATCCCAATAGATTTCTTTCTTGGCTTTCGTCGCAAATGATTTTCTTTCTCTCAATTGAAGTGCAAGACCTGATTCTGCTCTACCTTGAATTGAAAGACCAAATGATTGAGGACTATATCCAGCAGAAGTAACAATTCGCTCTAAATAATTAAGTGCAGTCTTTTCATATTGATCAGCACGAATTGAGAACTGCTGAGGAGTAATTGTTTTATTATCTGAAGTAGGGTCAACATCAAGCCCTACATAAATCATTGTATCTGGATTGAATTTAGCATCGCCCTTGATTGTTCTTAAATAACTTTCAGGCAGAAGGATCTTCGCTTGTGCTAAAGTAATTTCTCTGCTCCACAAACTAAACACTTCATCAAGAGCATCCATAAGACCTTCAATTCCCATATAATCAGAACGACCAATATAAGAACTTCTATTCAATTTGTTAGGTAGGATATTAGGCACATATACAGCAGCGAGAATGTCAGGAGTAGCAACATTAGGAACAATCCCCTTTGTCTCTTCAATCTCATCTAGCTTAACCTCAAATCCAAGCCTATCAGCAGTTCCTTTATAAAGCTTATAATTGATCATTCCTTTAGAATATTCTTCAAGCACTCTCCAGTACTTTTCTTTTTCTACCTTAACATTTTCCCAGAATATAACAGAGTCAAGCATACCAAACTTAAATGTAGGAATCGCCTGATCAGCCTGCCAAATAACAGGGATAGGATACTCACTTAATTCTTTATCCCATGCAATCTTAATAAATACACCACCAATAGCAGAAGCAACTTCAGCAGCTTCAAGCAATTTTCTAAAGAATCCATTTTCAGTCAACATTTTATCAAGTGTCTTTTGATCTTCTTTGTTTTCCTTTATTTCACCAATTCTAATATTAGGCATTTCACTAAAAAGAAGATTAGCAGAAGTTTCAGAGATATCATTAGCAACAGGCACATGCACAAAGACTTCACCTTGGTTCTTTATTTGCCTACCCCAGAACGATTCCTTAGTGAGTTGCATGGGAGTCTCAAGGAAGCTTTGGTTAACTACCATGGCATAGTAGTTAGCAATGATCTCAGCGGAGCCTGAGTACCATGCAGAGTGTTCTTGAATCTTACTATATAGAATATTCTGCGGTGGCCATGTCATACCTTCTCTAATGTCCATTAGAATTGCCTCCTATATATTTGAATCTTGATATTCTTTGGATATGCTTCAGACAATTTGTTCATATATTTACCAAAAGCATCAAGTAGAGTCAATGCTCTTTTATCATCAATATCAGCATCTATTAAATAACAATAGAATGTTTCACCATCATTAAGATAATCTACAGTCAATCCCAATGTTTCCATTAGACCAATACAAGTAATATCTGCTGCTGCTGAAGCTGCTGCACAAACAATATCTTTTCCATATATATCAAAGTCTGCATGTCCTTCAATACAAAATCCAATTACCATTCCATATTGTTTGTGAATCCTAGCATTAAGCATTATTGTTCTCCTTTATACAAATTAAGAGTGCAGTTGCTGTGGTTCTGGCTGCAAACCCTACCACTAATTAGCAACTGCACTCCTAATTGTTTTTGATCATGGAGGATCTTAAGGCCTGCAAATTATATTCTCACCATGGAATAAGAATATAAATGTTTTATCTTTTGGACTACAGGCTAGCCCTTACAACCTGACGGCGGATGTTCCAGTACATTGTAATTAAGACCCACTTCAGGATCCTCATCCATGTCAATCCTGAAAGCCACCACTTTTATGATAATCAGCATTATACTGATACCACCTTTCTTATCTCATTCTGCGAAGGATTTCTTTTTCTACACTCTTTAATTTTTGGGAATCATTTTCATCCATTATTGTCTGTTCAGACTTTTCCCACAATGTAGAGAATACATCCAGTAATTCTTTATTTGTTCTATTTTTAAGGCCACGTTCTAATTTATTGATTTCTTGTTCATTCATATCATTATACCAAATAGTAGCTTTTCTTGCCACAAGAACATTTTTCAAGAATATATTTCATTTCCCATCCTGCTTCGGTAATAGATTCAGCCTTTAGCATACTCTTTCCGCAATGCGGGCAAAGACGATCAGAATTAACTTTATAATATCCATTCTCATCTCCGCCAGTCCAGATCATTTTCTGGTGCTGATACCAGCATACCATATCCTGCCAAAGCATTCTTTTATCCTCCTTGACCACTATGGGTAACCCAATGCTACCCTATGAGCCCATTCTATACCAATGGAAGAAGATTGTAAATAGCAACTTTAAGCAGATCTGCGATTGCTCTGCGATATAAGCTGTTGCCACACTCTCCTTGTACCATTGACCACATATCTAAGAGCATCCATACAATGGTCATCCTGCTTGATTGGTTTATCTTCCCCTCGTCCTTGTGCCTTTGGATCCCATCTATATGCGCTAAATTCGTTTATTGTATTCTCACATTTAGCCATTACTCTAAGCATATCATTATCAATTAACGAAGATATAAGTTCAATGCCTTGCACTACTGGATTTATTGCTTGCCTTATTCCAGGCTCTCCATCTTCAAATAATTGTAGCATAAATGATTTAGCAGAAGGATCTACATATATGCTTTCAATTCTTAATGGATATATTTTTGTCTCACCTGTATCTTCATCATATTCTTTTATGCCCATTGATTCTTTCCACTTAAAATAATCTTTACTATATTTACTAGGAGACTTTTGCATTGTACTTGTCCGTCCTTCATGATAATACTCATCTAATATATATAGCTTATCATCACTACCAAGCCCGCAGCATAAGAAGACCGTAGCATTGGATTGTCCATAGTCTATTGCTATCCACCTTTTCAGAATCTTAACTCCGTGAGGCAGATGATGGATGATCATTCGCTTCTCAAACATACTGTATATGATACCTTCCGCAAGTACCCATAAGCCAAGAATAAATCGCTGATAGAATACACCAGTAAACATTCTTTGGTATTGTAGTTTCTTTCCTTCACTTAATGATGGATTATCATCCAATAAGAAATGTAGCCTTATGGCATTCTTATCTTTAAGCTTATCAATCCACTCTAATTTGAACCAATGGTATGGTCCTTCAGGATTACAATTAAACCATAGCTTTGATCCTTCCACTGAACATCTAGCAATTGCTTGCATTACAAAAGACTTAGGCATAAGAGCTACTTCATCAAATAAGAAGCCAGCAGCAGTAAATCCTTGAACAATGTCCTGTGATCTTTCATCTCTTCCGCCAAATAAATAGAAATAGTTCTCCTTGTGTGCGTTGCTGATAACGAATGCATTATCTCCTGAGTCAACTAATTTGTTTATTCTATATCCTCTAAGAAATAATATTACCTTTAAAATTACCCATACATTTCTCTTGAAAGAACTGATCGTTTTACCAGACATGCCGAATGATGCACCACTAAAGCAGGTCATAGCCCATAGAACAAAGCTTAATGACATTACTATTGTCTTGCCTGATCTGACTGCACCATCAGCGATTATTGCATCATAATTCTTATATATTGGATGCATCCACCATGTTAATATCTTCTTTTGCTTCTTGCTGAATGGTATGAATTTGAATCCTCTACTGATCATCTTCAATTCTCCTCAGCTTCAGTTTCATCATCCCATACTTCTTCAGCAACACCAATCATCGCTTCAATAAATCCGTCATCAGTCATATTGACTTCATTCTGACCAGCCTTAAGACGCTCCACTTCAAGACGCTGTTTAAGAATATCAATACGCTGAGTTTCAATCTCATATTTCCAGCCCCTAGGCATAAACTCAAAGTATTGTTCTAATTTATCAAGAGCCTTATTTTTATCATGAAGCTCAATAGTAATACCATTATGATTTTGATTGATCTTCTGAACTACCTGACCATCAATATCATTTATACTTTTAATCTTTATTTTACCATTAGGTTCTTGAGTAATGAAATCAGTAATATCAGCAAAGGCAATGCGCATATATTGGTCAACCAGCTCAGCACCCTTAAGCATTGTCTCTTGCACAACAAAGGATTTTAACCAAGCAATATATCGTGCACACTCTGGTCTCATCCTGATCTTCCATGCTAAGGAATGGCCACTCTTCTCAGATAATCCTGCTCTTTTAGCAGCCAGCCTTATGTTATTTGATTTAGTATATTCTTCACAGAAAGTAATCTGCCTATCAGTCAAGTTAGCGATGACTACTGATCTAGGCATTGCCATCAGTTCTTCTTGCGTTTCCATAATTTCTGGTTTGCTACACGGAATCATTTTGCTTCTCCCTCATTATGCTGCAATAGCATACCCAGTAAAGAGCATGCTTTGCAAATTAGAATATTAAGGGAGACTTACCGATTACTTCGATAATGCTTTCAATACTTCTGATTTGGCTGCATTGTCAGCCATTTCATTATAAATATCTCCAGCGTGCCCTTTCACTTTTATGAATCTTACATCAATTTTTTTATTCTTCAGTTCCAAATGGATATCATGCATGCGCTGCCAAATATCTACATTCTTCACATCTTCATTCTTTGCTGTTTTCCAATTTCTTTCCATCCATTTCTTTATCCACCCATTTTGCATTGCATTCACAACATAAGCGGAATCAGAATATATATGGACTCTTTTACATTCAATTCTCAGCATCTTTTTAATATTGTTTAATGCATGAATAGCAGCAAGCAATTCCATTCTATTATTCGTAGTGTCCAGCTCATAACCAGACTTCTTGATTATTTCTGTTGGCATAAGGATTATTGCTGCCCATCCACCAGGTCCTGGATTACCTTTGCATGCACCGTCAGTATATGCTTCAATAACCATATTTTCTCCTTGTATAATTGTAGCAATAAAGCACTATCTTGATCATCAGCTCTCTAAATGTCATTGCATATAATCCTGTCAATCTCTTTGGCTGATCAATACCTTCTTCAAGACTTCCTACATAACAATCATCTTCACACCAAACTAGCTGCATCTGAATTCTATATTTCTTTCTATATGCCATCATAATTGCTTCTAAATTATCTGTTGTTGGTTCCTTGCCTTTCAGCATTGGAAGCTCTTTTATTTTTCTTTCCATTTCTTCCTTGATTGCAGGATCCTTAAAATCACATGCCCCTATACTACCCATATTCATGTATGTCCACCTTTTAGCTTGCCTCACCAGATTGACGTCCGATGAATTTAACCAGCATACCATGGAATCTTATAGGTTTGGATTGTCTAACACTGCCATCGTTGCCGTAGACATGACTAGTGGCCAATGGGTTACCTAGCGGATCTGCTAGAGTAGATTAAGCAATACTGCCCCATTGGCCACTATTCAATTTGGATCAGAAGGATTTAGACTAGACGTCCCAGTCCTCATCCTCGGCTTCCTCAGCCTTCTTGGCGGGCTTCTCAGCCTTGGCCTTCTTAGTCTCCTTGACGGGGGCCGCTTCGACCTTCTTCACCTTGGTGGCTTCCTTGGCTTCCTTGGCCTTGCGAGCATCGTCCTTCGTGATCAGCCCCTCGTAGTACTGGAGTTCACGCTTGGACTCAGGCTTCAGGCCACGCTTCTTGCACTCGTCGAAGAGTTCCTTGGCGGACTTCTCAGCGACCTTCTCAGCCTTGGGAGCCTTGGCAGCCTTCACAGGCTTCTCGTCCTCTTCGGCCTCAGTCTCTTCGGTGTCCTCAGTCTCCTGAATGTCACCCTTGAGAACACCCTCGATCTTGCGAGCCGTGATGTACTCAGGCAGCGCCTTCAGGATCTCCACACCGGCTTCGTTGGTCTGACCAGCGAGAACCGCGAAAATGGGGAACCGCTTGCCGATGTTCTGGATGTCCTCACGATTGCCGCTCTTGATCGCCTCGACCGCTTCTCCAACCTTCCAATTCTTAGCCATGATATTTACCTCTTTCTTTCTTCTTTTATTTTAAGGGAATTTCACCCTTAATGATTTACTTTGATTATACCAGAAAGTTCAAACTCATTGATCATTGTTGCCATTGTTTTTGGTTCAAGCTCATACTCATATTCTCTAATTAGCGCCTGCTGCTCATTTTTGCTTTTCGCATTCACCATTTTGTTTTCGAATTCTCTTTCGATTTGTTCAGGCATTCTGCACCTCCATGCAATACTTTATATTTCACCGGCATTTACCGGATTGATCTAGCCTTCCTTAAACCACTCAAATCCTACGTACTCTCCAGTTACCATATTTGTATGCCATCTAACATAATTGTATTGGCCAGTGTATGCTCCACACATTCCACCACCAGAGCCAGCTTCAAACTTTACCCAGCATGGAACCCTAATGTAATCTTCCTTCCAACCGGTCTTGAACTTCATTGCCTTCACGGAAGAAGCAAATATTCCATCACTAACAATCTTCATACCATATCTAGTATCAACCCAACGATATTGATGGACTTTATTGTCATTATCTCTGAAGCAATGAAGATCCATAAGCCCGTCGCCATTCAAAACTTCAATCATCATTTTGCACTTTGAGATGCCTTTTTCTTCTGTATTCTGAGACATAAAGCAATCATCCATATCGGTCTTTCCGGAAGCGATTCTGATATACCGATTCTCGATTGCCTCTTCCAGATTTTCCATTTCGTTCTGGATTTCTTGAGCCAATTCTTTTCCGTATTTCATTTCACTTGCCTGCTTTCTTAGCAATAAGCTCATTGAGCCTTTCAACACGCTTAACATTATCTGCATTTATTTGAGCAATTTCTGCTTCGAATCTTTTAAGCGCTTCCATACGAATGCTTTCCGTATTTTCTATTGCCTTACGAAGTCTCTCAATTTCCTGATCATTATAATAAGCTTCTTCAACCGCAACTCCGTAATAAGGTCCTTTGTATCCGCGATTGTATTTGTTTCCTGGACTCATTGTGGTATGCGCTTTGAAACCCATTTCACGATATTTTTTTGCTTCTGCTACTGCATCACTTTTGAATACAGAATAGAAGCAAGTGGATTGGAACTTGATGTTTTCATTGCTATTCATTTTACTTTGCCTCCTCAGCACTAATAATTCTGTCATAATTATTTTCCAATTCCAAATTCCGGTATCCGCATTTGAAAGTCTTTTCCCATTCCTTTTTGTCCTTGAGGTACATTGTTCTGTATATTTCTCTAAAATTCCAATTCTTATCTTCCGGATCAACTTCCATCCAATAATAAAGATCCTTAACAACTGCTTCGATTTCCATGCTAATTTTTGGAATTTTGAAGGATTTCATTTGGTGCCTCCTAGGCCTCTAAGGTAACCCCAATGATTACCATGTTTACATCTTATCATACCTCAGGATGGTTGTAAAGGCTTTTTTGAAAGTTCTTAAGTGACTTCCTGCCCAACCTTGTCAAGTGCTTCGTTGAGTGCATTCCGTAGGTCATGAAGGGCTTTCACACCGTCAATATGGATTGCTCCCTTCATGAACATTGTGGTCTGCTTGTTGCCTTCTACCACTACCAGCTGCTGAGCAAGAGTAAACGAATCAGATCCGGCCATCTTACTGATAACAATATTTCTGCTGTCCTGGATCCTAGCCTTTGAAAGCTCCTTGAATTCAGCCATTTTATTCTTCCTCACTCTCTTCGATATCTGCTTCAAGCATAATCTTAAATGGTTCGTCTCCATAAAGAGTATGCATGTTGCCTGCATCACATTGATCAACCATACTATTGAATTTGATTGTCCCCTCGCCATCGTGGTCGACACTGATATTCTTAACCATAAAAGTACCAAGCTTTTCCGGTCGACCTTCACTTCGTTTAATCGAGACCCCTACGTTTTCATTCAACATTTGGATTGTCTTGATGTATTCGCTAAGGTCACCATATTCAAATTTGAATGTGATGTCCACCGACCCGTTTGTTCTAACACTATGGCCACCATATCTTGCAATTGTCTTGATCTTCACTTTTTCTGCCATTTTATTCTCTCCTTTTCTTTTTCATTCCAGAATTTGCTTCTATTACCAGATTTTATTTGCTTCTTTTCAACTACTGCTGTTGTCTCAACTTCTATCGTTTCTCGCTTTTCACTATTTCCAGTCTTTATGTATTTTGCAACATCATTTATGTCGCTCAACCTGGTTAAGATAAATATATCATTTGACTTCAAGAATTGGATTATGAATATTGGTATTTTATGTGCAACACCAGCATTGTATTCTAGTGCGCATATGTCCTGAAGCTTTATCCCAATACTATTTGCATCAGTTGATTTTAGTTGAGCAATTATATGCTCGTTCTGACCGTCTTCCTTTTCTGTGAACCATGAACCAGATGCCATTGTTGGATTCAAACCAATACTTTTCATCAATTCTTTTTCATTTTTGATGTAGAACTTACCGGTCCTTCGCATTAAAGAATTCCTCTACATTTACTTTAGTATTGATTACTATGAATCCATTCTTTATATATTCATTTGTATGGAAATCAAGCAACTCTTCTGTTTCACATATCATCTTTCTTGCTAATGCAACATTACCTTTCAATACACAAATAATTGCATGCTGGTTGTTCTTCTTAAACAATTCATTTGCCTGATTGATTACACCAACCAACGCCTTTTTGTGCATTGTATATGTTTGACCATTTATGAAGTAATTATAGTATTTTGTATTATTATTTTTGAACATCAATTGCCTCCTCATCTAAGTTGAAATCAATTCTTAATTCTTTACTGTCCCTAGCAACTGATGCTCCTATTTCTGCATACCTTTTAACCAGCATCCATACTGCACGATCAGCACTGCATAAGAACCTCAGCCTTTCGTCCATTTTGTTTATTGCTTCTTCTATCTTCATTTTATTTAATCCCTATCCTCTCTACCATAACTGTGGAACATTGATCCAATCATGTAAAGAGTCTGAAGCGAAGGAGAGTCTTTAATATGCTTCTCAAAAGAAGTCTTTGCTTCGCAAGTATATTTAATATGACATTCTTCACATTCCATACAAAGTGTGCGAATTGAGCAGACTTTTTGAAGATAGTTGATTTCATCATTTTTTGTTTTGATGATCTTATCCTTGTTTTGAATATCAATCTTATTGTTTGCAATTTCTTTCTTCAATTCACGAATAATTGCTGCCTGCTCTTCTGAAGTCTTTGTTGCGCTTGATGCGAGTTGCTTCTTCAGTTCCTCCATGTTGATGAATTTCTTTTCACTGCCCATTTTCTCTTCTCCTTTTCAGTATTGCTTCTGCATCTCTTTGTATCAGCTTTCGCAATTCCTTGGGTGTCTTGCTATACAAATCGAATCCAGTGTTTCCATCAAATCCGATAAATATTTTGTAATACCGAGAATCAGTTGCTTTGTTTTTATTGAGCATTTGTTTTAGTTGTTTACAATTGTTGTCAAACATTTCATCTGATACTGTTGCATCATCTAACTCATAATACAGATAGGAATGAACTAATATCCATCGCTGAAGTAATTGTATTTTATCTAACTCAGAAATATAAGGATTTATGAACTTCATTTCTTCACCACCTATATATTATATTATATACTATTATATATATAGCGGTTAGAAGTTTTCCAATTTCAATTTCATTTCTTCTGAGTCAATTGCTCCATACAAAGCAATACAGATAGCATCTGCAATATCATCATTGTATTTCACTTTGCCTTTGTTCTTTCCTTTTTGTTCGATATATCTGATTTTGTTTTCAAATCCGAGCTCTATCACTTTGCGAACTGTTGCTTCCTTCTTTGCAATTACTCCATCCATCTTCTCATCCGATTTACACGTCCCCAGGATGGCTTTCTTCCATGCCCTTGTGTCTACTGAGTAAGTATCCACCTCAAATTGGCGGGAAGTGTCTATGACGGTCGAGATCAACGCAGAAGTGGACTTGATGTATGCCATACTTATGAATCCAGCAGAGAATTGCCTAAGCCTCTCTACAACTACAATAATATCCTCATCGCCTTTGTATCCAAGTGCTTGCAATTTATAGAAAAGCTTAGCAATCAATTCCTGAACAGCAAACCTTCTTTCAGTATTATTTCTAAATATTGTTAGATCTTTGCAGGATGCTGTGACTATCTTTCCTTCGATACAAATAGCATATCCGAAATTCTTATAACTCTGATCAAATCCGATTGTGACACTTCTACCTTCCATCTAATTTGATCCTCCCCATCCCTACATTGAAGCATGCATCCTTCATTGCACAAGATTCAGCTCTTTTGCAATTAGAAGAACCACATATTCTTGCAGGCATCTTCTTATTCTTCTCTAATTCTTTCTTGTATGTTTTGATAGCTTCAATTCTCTCAATAAATGGCAGAACGACATCCTTATTGAAATCATATGCAAATATCTTGAAGTCCTGCGTATTCTTATCTTCAGCTAATACAAAGCCTCGCTTCATACCAGTCAAATACATATAGAATTGTAGTTGCTTCATACCTGATGGATGCTCAGTCATATTCTTGAACTGATATGTATTCACAGATTTAATTTCAACTACATATTCTTTCCCATTGATCAATGCAGGGCATATATCTGGAGTATAGCTCAAACAAATATCTTCCAAATATCTAGTCCTATCACAATCATTCTTATCAGCTAATTCTCCTCTAATAAACAGCCTCTGCCATTTCTCATGAATTGAATTGCCTTCTTCAAATATCCTTTTCAATTTGACCATGATCTGCCTGCCTTGGATCTGCTTGTAATAAAGGCTCAATACTTGCTCTCTAAAGCAGAAGTCTTTTTCACCTACAATTAGTGCAGATGCATGCAATCCAGCCCTTTCATGGTCATATCCATTCTTAGATAATACCAAGCGTACAAACTTTGATTCTTCAATTGTGTTTGGATCCAGATAAAACAATTTATTCAGCCTTTGTTCTATCAACATAGCAGTTGCTGATTCCATTTGGTTCTTATGCTTTCCAATGCTTCCAAGCAGGTCATCTTTAAGCGAACCCATTTTATTCTCCTTTCTTAATCTTCTTCTTCATATTCTTCTCGTTCTTTTCTTCTCTCTTTGCTTGACTTCATCTTTTCTTTTCTAATTCCATTTATATCATCAAAGGAGACAAAGCCTCTATCAAAAATAAGAGGAAGCTCAGCCTCACCCATTGGATTACATACTTTAGATTTTACTACCTTACACTTGGTTATCATACCAATCTTTTCTGTTTGTGCAGAATTACCTGGATCTTTATTAGGAATCTCAATCCATCCTTTACGAGCCATTTGTATTCTTACACTACTATAATGCTTTGGAGCCCTTCCGCCTGGCGTATCTGTCTTTTCACCAAACATCATTGCATCCATTTTGTCACGCACTTGATTGATCAATATGACTGTAGTACCAGTGCACTCTACCACTTCTTCCAATAAAGGCAGATATTTATGCATTAACCTAGCAACTCCACCCATTCTATCATTTGTCACTTCATCTTTATTTATTGACATCTTCAGTTTATCAAGGTCATCCTTCGGTTTACAAGCAGGAATAGAGTCCAATACAATCAATGGTATACCAGCCTCAGCGAAGGACACCATCTTGCCCATGGCCTGCTCGCCATACTTAGCCCTATATACTAACATTTGCTTAGGACGATTCCCGAAGACCCTTGCTCGCTCATTGTCAAATGTGCCTTCAATTGGAATATATAAACACATCGAATGTAACGAGCTCAAATGATATCCAAGCGTAGTCTTGCCTGACATCTCAGGACCAAACACTTCAATGATTCTACCTTCAGGCATACCACCACCGAGTATATGATCTAAATCCTCAATACCAGTTGACCATCGCGGAATCTTAAGAACTGCATTCTTTGATCCCAAGCTGAATATTGCTCCTTCTCCTTCTTTCTTGTCAATGCTAGCACAAAGCTGCATTATTTTTTCCTTATTTGTTTTAGCCATTTCTTAGCACCTCATTTGCACAGAACATGTGACCATGTCTATATAGAACAAATACTTTAGATTGGAACCATTTACTTTTATCATATGATGGCTTTGTGCAGAAGAACAATACATTCTTTCCTAAGCTGCGTTTACCATTCAATGCATCCTTACAAGCCTGTATTTCATAATCCTGCGGAGTGCACTGCCAATAATTTGGATATGTAGAAAACTGATAATACTTTGTACCATCTTTTCTGTATCCATATGCACTGCATACTTTAGTTATTGTTCCGCCCCAATATGGCAACCTATTCATTATTACTGTAGCAACATCAAGCGCAGCCTCATAATTGTCTGCATAATTACCTTGAGGGCTTGCTTCCCTGGCTACAATACACGTAAACAAATAGAATTCTTCGGTATCATATATGTCTTTTATCTTGGGTTCTGGCGGTTTGATTTCATTTTCTTCTGGAAGCCCTGCAATACTACGTTCCTGAACTACCAGTTTTTGAATCTTTATCGGAATTACTTGTGCTTCTGAGGTCACCACAGTGTCGAAGGTGGGAATGCATATGATAATGGTTAAAACTATAAACAAGGCTATAAGACGTTTGTTCCGCCTAAGTCTGGTCATGTCCTTCCATCCTTCCATTTATTGTATTCATCTCTTACAAGCTCTAATGCTTTCATCATTCCTTCGTTATATGCTACTTTTTCAGGATCCTTGCGTTCCTTCCAAAGTTTGACATTGCTCTTAGCAATGGTGCGCTTCTTGTGGATGAATAACAGGATAGGATCTTCAATTACACAACCCATTTTATATTCTCCTTTTACATTATATCATATATATTATCTAGCATACAATGATGAATTGTATTTCTTAACTCGCATAAAGTATATCTTTTTATCAAACTCTAAAGCACCTGCTTCAACTAGCGAGTCAATTACCCTTGATGTGATACAACGTCCCTTACACCTATCAACAAAGTCATCATACGATTTGAATGGGCCATTCTTATTCTTTTCTTCTTCAATCAGAATTGCTGCCTTTTCTCCTACATTCTTTATATTCAACAATCCTTCGCAAAGTACATCATCACCTTCCAATTTCTGAATACTATATTTTGCTGCATATTTTACATGAGGCAGAAGAATTATATTGCCTTCCTTTACTGCTTGGATCTTCAATCTCATTAGACTTTCTTCATTTGCAGCATACTTTAGTGTCAAATACCAGAAGAATGCAGGATGATGGACTTTATACCACATTTGCTGAAAGCTGATCAAGAAATAACCTGTTGCATGGCCTTTGTTGAATGAGTAGACAATAACATTATCAAATATATAATTAGCCTCTTCTTTTGTCTTCCCATTACTCAATGCACCAGTAACAAACTTATTTCTCAATTCACTTTCTTCTTTTTCTCTAAGCTTAAGTGCAGTCTCAGTTATATGACCACCCTTTAACATCTTCATCAGCCGATCTGCATCAGCCCATTCTAGATTTCCAATGCCTCTACAAATTGCCATGATTTGTTCCTGATATACTATCGTTCCGTATGTATCCTTAGCATATTCATACCATGGACTTTCTTCTGCCAATTCTATATTCTTTTTATTTTCTGCATATTTTGCCGGCATCTTAAGGCTAAGCGGTCCTGGCCTATCCAATGCTGATGCAGCAATTACATCTTCTACACAGTCAGCTTCCATTTCAATTAGAATATTCTTTGCAACATTTCTTTCAAGCTGGAATATTCCATCAGTATTTCCAAGCCCGAATTGTTTCAATACTTCTTTATCCTTAAACCAACTGTAGTCAAATATCTTTCCAGTTAATTCTTTCAATTCCTTCAGAATACTAAGCGTTCTAAGACCAAGCATATCAAACTTAATTGCCTTTACTATTTCTAGATTATTCAGATCATATGCCGTTGACACTTTATCTTTTCTTACTTCAAGAGCAACATGATCCAAAAGATTTCCACCAGAAATAGCAACGCCAGCTGCATGCGTTCCAATAAATCTTACCTTCTTGTACATCTTAGCAAAGTGAGCAATTATATTGTCATATTGTTTATTTAATCCAACACATTCTCTTGTACTCTTGATGCTATCATAATCAAATACTTCTTCATCCATTTGACTATTGATATAATTCTTTATTCTAGTCTTCTCTTCTGCATGCTGCACATCGCATACCTTAAACAATTCATTAAGCAAATTGCTTACACGGTATAGCCCATAACTACAAATCTGAGCCGCATGTCCTTTGTATTTCTTCACAATATAATCAATTACTTCTTGCCTTCTATCAGTTTCAAAGTCAATATCAATATCAGGCAATTTCTTTTTGTCAATACGAAGAAATCTGCGAAAATCCAAATTGAAGAAAAGACTATCGACATCTGTAATATCTAATGCATATGCTACCAAGCAATTACAAACTGATCCACGACCTGGTCCTACTTCAATGCCAGCATTCTTTGCCCATTTAACATAGTCTTCAACAATAAGAAAATAATCTTCAAATCCAAGACCTTTTATCACAGCATATTCTTCCTTACAACGGTCAATATATTCTTTATTATATTTTCCTTTAGCCTTTAGTCCATCCATAATGTTTTGCTTAAGGATCTTATCAGATTCTTCATCATACATCTTTGGGAATTTGAATTGCAATTGATCCAGGATGTCTGCTTCGACTTTGTCTTCTATTTCCTGAAGATTTCTTACCATTTCTTTTGCACGCTTCATTGGATATTCTACTGCATAATCTCCTCTCCAATGCATGCGCATAAAATTATCAATGATCTCTTGTTCAGTCGGCATATATCTTTCTTTATACGTATCACCAAGCCAAGCCTCATCATGTCCTGCAATCTGGTGCATTTTATAATATGTATTGTAATCTTCCTTATTTATGTAATGACTATCAGAAGTAAGCACACACTTGATATCCAGAATATCTGCAAGCATCAGCATCTTAATGTTGACCTTTTCCTGCAGCCCCAGTTCACTGATGGCATATGGTTGTATCTCAACGTATAAATCTTCACCATAGATAGCCTTAAATCTTTCAAGCGCCTTCCTGGCCATCTTCTGATTGTTACCGACTATACATTGATTAGGAAAGCCTTGGACGCAGGCAGTTGTACAGATAATTCCTTCTTTATATTTCTCAAGCAATTTGAAATCAACAACAGGTTTGTAATACCTCTGATATAGACTAGCCCTTGTCATGATCTTATTTATGTTTTCATATCCAACTAGATTCTTTGCAAATAAGCATAGGTGATATCTTGTAGTAGACTTGTTATCAAATACTGGCTGAAAATATGCTTCAACTCCAAGCACAGCCTTGATCCCAATCTCTTTGCAAGCGATATAAGTCTCAACCAAACCACCAGTTGTACCATGATTAGAAGTACCTAGTGACGTATGGCCTTTTGCCTTTGCTGCTCTTGCAATATCCATTGCCTTTCCAAAGCCATCAAATGCAGAGAATTCATCGTGCCTATGCAAATCTAGCATTTTAATATTCCCACTTTCTCATGAATACTTTTAACCACGGAGGTGGATCAATATTATCAAGCCCATTTATGTAAACATTATCCATCTCATTAGCCACAATTGCTTGATATATATTTGCTGGACTTATTAGAAACTTTGTGTTTTCATCATCAACCCAGTCCATATATGCTTTACCAAATACTATCCAATTAGCAAGATTGCTGAAATTATAATTCTTAAATGAATTACATCCTTCTGACATTTTTTCAAGCATACCATAATGTTGTTTATATACATGAAGAGAATTGCTAGTGTAATAATAGTTTCCTACATCAATCTGTAATGTGTTTGCTAATATTTCTTGAAGCATTGTAAACATGAAGACATCATAAGGAATTCCCCAGATTATATCACTGCTTCTCATATGCACATGTAAGTCAAGTTTATTATTTCTGATCATAAAATGCAGGTTTGTTGTGCAAGGAATATCTTTTGTTTCATTTATGATGTCTCTGTAATTAAGAATTGGGATGATACATTGTCTGGTGTCCTTATCATTTCTTATCTTGTTTATTGCTTCATAAATACTAATGCCAACTCGCATTCCATATGCGCCATTAAGATGGACACCGTCATCTGAAAATTCACGCATTTTTGAATTAAAATTCGAAAAATACTTTAGCTCCTTTGTAGGCTGCACAAGCATTAGACTTTCAATAATAGCATAAAGCAGACTGAACTTTCTTTCAGAATGATAAGCAAGCCTATTTCTTGGGTCAACAATCTTAAAACTACAATGCAATAATTCCTTTGTTTCTTTCCCTCTTGGATTTGCAGTTTCTCCATTTAACAACAATTCAGTTCCAACCTTATGATAAAATTCAGCAAGACCTTGGCAATTATACATTGTTTTTATTCCTTTCTACTAGCTTGCTTGACGATTGGATCTTATCGCCAAGGCCATCAACAAAATGTATTCCAAGCCTCAAACATACTTCTACTTCTGGTGAATTGAAATATCCTCTATCACCACCCTTAGCAAATATATCAGGCTTAAGAATCTCCAGCGTCTTACACACAGTCTGATCAGCATCAATACATTCAACTACACGGTCAATATATTTGATGCTTTCCATTATCTGCTTGCGTTCCTGAAAATTCATAAAGATAAATCCCTTCTTATTCATAAGGAACTTATCACTATTAAGAATACATACAACCTTACCATCTTTACCAGCCAATTCTTTTGCTAACTTAATGTATTCAATATGACCTACATGCAATGGATCAAATCCACCAGATACAGCAACAGTCAGCATTTCTTAATCACATCCTTCAACATCTCATGCAGCTTCATTCCCATTTTGATATTGCTATGATTTGTTAGATGTTTATTATTGAAATACTGCTGCTGACTTTTTTCTTGGCTGCCAATCAAAATTGAAGCAAGCACATTAGCCATTTCGTCTGTGTCATTACAATAACCTGCATAATTATCTTCGAATATCTCTGCATATCCATACTTCTTCGGAAGCAAACAAATATTACCAGTAATACCTGCATCCACTGTGCTCATAGACCACATTCCTTCAGAATGGAAGAAAGTATTTAGATGCAATTGAATCTGATCTGATGAAAGGAACTCATAATATTGCTCTTGCGTTTCAAGATTTATTTTTCTAAAATATGGTTTGATATTACAAACATCGATTCCTTTTCCACTCGGATCCGTAAAATATACATACGGCATTTCTTCTTCACCGATCAATTGCTCTGTTTTCATTATTACACAAAGCATATCGTTGAATGCCTTACGATAATATGGATCGCTGCTAAGCCTATGATTATATACAATTCCATATGGCTTTTCAAATTTCATTTGTCTCATATATTTAGACAAATAACTAGGCTGAAGTTTATTTATAGTCGGAACGTAAATATGATGCTGACTGCAAAATTCAATTGTCTCCTTGATCGCATAATATGAATTCATGAAGCAAGCATCTGCCTCAATCATACCACTTATCTGATCATACTTTATATTCTGCATATTTTTGAATGCAAGCCAATGGTTATAGCATACAACTGCTGTTTTTGATTCCTTTGAAAGCAATGATTTGATATTCACAACCTTTGTTGGTTCATTAGTGAATATCACATCATATTCTTCCAAATTTGCCGACTTATAAAAATCAGCATTGAAATGCATTCTTTCCTGCATAGCATTTGTATATATATGGATTTCATCTACAAACACTTCATCAAACTTTTCCAATAGCTCACACTTCTGCCCAATACTCAAAGCAAACTCAATCAATACAGATATCTTGTTGACCTCACCGAATGGGCTTTGGAGTAAGTTGTATATGAAGGCCATGTTGCTATCCTTATCAAGCAATACTATGCCATCTGCGGACTTGCTGCTGACTTGAGGGATCCATAGTATCTTCATAAAAACAATTCCTCCTTGTCTTTATAATTGTGCCAATCCATATTAAATTGAATATACCTGTCACATCCTGGGCAGAAGTCATAAAGAACATCAGGATTGTCTAGCCCCTCAAGATTATTGATGTTGTTTGCATCACCAATATCACAACCATTATCGTTGATTGCTCTGCAGCAAGGATATTCATTTCCCAATTCATCAATTACCCTGTGCTGCTGTTTCACAAAGCATCTACCTTCGAAAGGAATGAATGATCTATTGATAAGCATATTCCAATTAGCAAGATTAGTATTATTGAATGCAATTGTATTTCCGCACTCAATCATGAATCTAATATCTTCTCTAATTGTTGCAAGCATATCCTCAGTTGGCTTCATCCCATCATGTGTATGCACAGGCCAGAATCTAATTGGATGGCTCATAGAATATGCAAGCGATGCAAGGCCAATGATCTTATCAAAATTGGCCTTTGAAATTACCGTATTGTATTTAATCTTACCTGGGAATAAGCAAGAATTAAATAGCAATGCAGCAAAGTTTGCATCCTTTCCTCTGACCTTACGATATGTGTCTTCATCAGGTCCATCAAGACTTACCTGCACACACTTTGCATGATCAAGAAATTCAAACATATCTTTATTCAAAGTGTATGCAAGATTTGTGAATACCTGATAATGAATATGGTTATGAATCAGATATTCAGTCAATTCCTTTAGATTAGAATAACTAAGAGGATCGCCACCAGAGAAAGTGAATGTACAGCCAGAATATTTATTGATGAATTCTTTTGCAGTTGCAATCGGCATTTCCCTTCTAGGCCAAGTATATTTTCTGCACATTACACATTTCTGATTACACTCGGTAGTCAATTGGATTTGAATGCTTTTCATTTCAATGCCTCCAATTTAATTACCATCTTGTTTTCGATCTTTGAACGATCATATGCTACATTGAATTGCCTTTGAATTGACTTCCACATCTCCAAACCTGGCACAGATGAAACGTGCATATAGTCAGAATGTACAAGAACCAGGAGAACATTAGGCCCCCATGACGCAAGCCTTTCATCAATGATGGAGAACATCTTCTCATTGGTATATCCTCTCTGCATAATACCATAAATATATTCTGACAAATGGAATCTATCCAATATGAAATCAGTTTCCTTTGCGGCCTCTATCACATCAAGCATTGACATTGCAGATATTAGACTTTCCTGTTGCCTGTCAACCATCAGATCATTGATCCATCTATTGTTTATGATTATTGCTTTACCAAATGGATCTAGCTTCTTGATGATTGAAGTCTTACCTACACGATTTGAACCTTCAAATATTGTTAGCATTTTCCTTTGCCCACCATTTCTCTGTATTTTTTCTGATCTTTGTTTCAATATGATCATACAATTCTTGTGCACTAATACCAGAGAAAATACCTAGATTCATTGCAGTGATAAATACGTCAGCCAATTCATCAAGCTTTTCTTCGCGATCAAAATGGATATTACGATGAGTCTTCCACCGCTTATCAGCAGAAAGCAATTCGCCAAGTTCTTCTACCATCGCTCTAACATGATATCCAAACCAATGAATATTATCTGCCGGCAATCCACCAATCATTTCAGTTACTGACTTCTGAAATTCAACCTGTGAATCATATAGGAGTCCCCACGATGAGTCAGGCGAATCTTCAACCGAAGGCAATGGAATATCGTTAGTGTCTTCTTCAGGATCAACAGCGGTTGAGTCTCGATTCATCAGAAGCGGTTCAGTTATCTCACCAGTCCTCAGATTCTTCTTCATCATCGTCACCCCATTCTTCTTCCTTTTCTTCTTCTAGCTTTTTGATATAGTATTCCTTCGGCTTCTTCTGCTCAACCTTGATACCCTTATCAATACACTGCGTATATAATTCCTTTGCAGACATTGAAGAATAATCTTCACCATTGTCTTCTTCATCTGCATTTTCAGCATCGTCTTCCTCAAGCATTTCAACATAATAATTCTTTGGCTTCTTCTTTTCTGCCTTCAGCCCGCGCTCGATGCAAAGCTCGTAAAGTTCCTTCGTTTCATATTCACCATAAGAATTATTGTCTGCAACATCGTTCTTTGCAGGCTTCTTCTTCCTGCCGGTATCTTCGGATTCTTCATCCTCGCCAGGGAATGCCTTATCAATCATTTCCATGATCTTATTCTTTGTATATGGCTTAGTCTTCGTGTTGGAGAACTTAGACTTATCCATAGGCACCACGGAGAAGGATGAATTTTGACCTTGGCCATTCTTTGTCAGCACATAATCTCTGTCAAGAAGGGTACCATAAGTTTCATACATTCCGATGAGTGCAGGGATGGCCGTGAAACTGTTGACAGGTGACATGAACAGTCTGACTTCCTTGGCCTCATGGTCCCATACGCTCCAGACATAATTATCGCGGTGGCGAATTTCTTCTTCATCATGATGCTGGCAATTTCTTCCGTAAAGTTCCTGGCAAGGCTGATTGATTCCCTTACCAAAACTGTCATGGAAAAGAACCTTGATGCCGTCCTCCATATCATTCAAGAAGCGGATACGCACCTTGTTGCCTGGCTTGAAATAGATGAACTTACCTTTGTTGGATCCAGACTTCTTGACCTGATTCTTGATGTCATCAACGAGTCCCATTATTATTCTCCTCCATTTTTCTGATTGTTTTAGTCTTACACTTCTTGAACGTTGCTTGATCCATTTCTCCTGGGTCCTTGATATTCCTTGGAAAATAAAACTGAATTACGTTGAAGAAACTCTTAAGATATTTAGTTCCTCTTTTGCCACAATCATCATTGTCTAATGCAGATATGATTGTTTTGACTCCTGCTTCCTTCAATTTAGTTATTTGATGCGCAGTCATTTTCCAACCAAGGATAGCAACTGCATTCTTTACACCAAATTGTTTAAGCTTAAGCCAATCCATATATCCTTCAACAATAATTACTGTGCTTGCTTGGTAACTACCAACTAAAGTGTCTCTTCTACTAAATCCAGTATTATATAAGTATTTACGTTTCTTTTCAACATCTTTATTATTTGTTCTGCAAACCCAACCTCTAAACTTATCATTGTCAAACATTGGAAATATGATTGGATAAGAATTGTTGTAGTTTATTTTTGCTTTTGCCAGAGTCAATGATCTTTCATCGAATCCTCTCTTCTTCATATATTCTTTTATTTCAGAATTATCTTTAGACCAATCAGTTAATGAAAGGCCATTATAATAATCTGCTGCTTCTATTGTTGCTTGTTGGCTGTCAACATGTTTAATTACCATCTTTGTTTTTAGGCTTATTGTTTTTCTGCTTCTTAATATTCTATAGTATTTAATATAAGCCTTCAAATCATCGAGGTTCTTATTCATCAATTTGACAAACTTAAAAGCATCACCAGAAACATTGCACCCAAAACAAAAGAAGCTATTATTCTCAAGGTTGATCATCATTGATGGATTTACATCTTCGTGAAATGGACAAATGATTTTGTAAGTTGCACTATCCTCTAGAAGAGAATAATAATGCATCACTTTCATCAAATCACTCGTCATATTCCTTACCTACTGTTTCGATTTTTACGAACTTAGATATTTTGACTTCATAAGTATCCTTCAGTTCTTCAACAGTTAAATCACCAAGAGAATACATTTCACGGATTGCTTCCATTTTTGGAGTCATTTCAACATCAATGAATTGTTTGAATTCAGAAGGCGGTACTTTATATTTCTTCAACAATTCAGCAACGCCGATATAATCCGTGATAACATATTTCTTTTCAACCACTTTGTTGAATTTTTCTTTGCTCAATTTTCCCTTCAATTTTTCAGGAAGGAAATTCATACTGACTCTGCGTATTGGCTTGACAATAATATCTTTGTTGCGGCCCTGCACAACTATTTTCTTTTCCTTTTTGGCTACAGGATCTTCATCAAAGAAAGTTTGGATTCCCTTCTTCAATTCTTTATATATTACATTCTTCTTTTCTATTTCTATTTGAAGAACTAATGCACTAACAATTTGCTGTTTTATTCCCTGCAGATCCATTATCAGTACCGCCTTTCAAAAGCAGATATACCGGCCTAGGCCAGCGCCCATTCGTCTTCACCCAGATTACATCAACATGAGGCACCGTAAAACATCGACCATTCTTGGTCTCGACGTAAAACGATTCCTCATTCAGTTTGATGATCATTCCAGATAATGCTCTGCCGTTTGGAAGTTTGAATGCAATAATGTCTGCAGACTTTGCATTGCTGATATAACGTTGCTTATTCTTCAACTTATCTGCTTCGAGTATCTTTTCTATAAGAATACTCTTACGCATATGGCATCTGTTTGCGATTGCATATTCCTTTGCAATCAAAATCAATTTATCTAGCTTTTCCGCTTCCATCAACTTCTTGTCCATCATAGACTGATCCTCCTGATTTCTACCTTGCGCTTCCTAAACTTAATTCTAGGTGCCTTACGAATGCTGATCCAGAAGAGATTGAACAGAAGATAATTCTTGTTGTACCGAGACTTCATACTAACATTTCCTCCTTCTACTATTTCATACCCTAAAATAGGGTTATGATCGGTTCCCCAGTCCGGATCTTCCGGATAATCCATGCTTTTGCCGATTCAAATGATGGATGCCTATACCCTTCCAGTCCATTATCAATTTGCAAATCATTTACAGGGCACATGCAGAAAGTACCTATTGGCCAGCCTTTGTTTACTAAGACATTATAATAACCATCAAGAAATAAATCAGCACCAATTAAGAATTCGATTGAACCATTTATCTTCACATAAGCTCTGGATTTATCAGGGTTTATTACAAATTCTAATTTCATTTCTACCCCCTCAAAGGAATATTATTTTACAAAGTAGGAGGGGGAAATTACTCCCCTCCATCCTTTTAGCAATACTTGTTATAAGACCATTCCAAAGAAGCCTTAAGCGCATTTCTAAATCTAGGACCAGAATAATATATCTTGTATTTTTCAATCTTGTCAAAAACAAACATTCTTAATTCAACAAAATCCTTTTCAACAAATACAGTATATTCAACCTGATCATTTATCTTTTTATACCAGAAAATGCTTCCTTCAACCTTCTGAACAAATTCATTTTCCTTCAAGTGATTGGTTACTGCGGTCTCAAATCCGTTCATCCTACACCTCCAAGTGTACTATGTGGTAGGCCAATTCCTACCGTATGATTACATCATATCATACCATAATTCATTTGTAAATAGCGACTTTTAACAATCTGATTACAGTTCTGGTCAGCCTATTATTCGTCTGGCTCATCAGTGAAAGCAATCAAACTACGAAGGTGCAGTCGCAGTTCATTCAGCTTAGTCCTTGCTTCCTTAAGCAGCCCTACGTTTAAGTCTGCCATTCCCGTCACTTCAGCAACATTCTTCTTAAGGGCATCAATTTCCAATTTGTCTGAAGTGATCCGGACACTCTGAGTTGAAACCTTGCCATTAAGCTGACTTACTGATGCATTAAGTGTGCTTACCTGCTGTTTAAGTGAATTGTTTTCAACAGCAATAGCAGATAATTTTGATTCAAGCTCAAGAGCCTTTGACTGCCAATCAGTAGGCGCAACTGAATAATCAATAAGATGACACTTACCCCACTCAGTAAAGAACCTATCCTTAAGCAGGGTTCTAACCACTCCATATCCAAAACTCCTAGCCTCAATCACCTTACCGGCGCCTTCATAAATACCAATATGACCGCCAAGATGAAGCACTAATCCTGGGATTTCTGGAATCGTAGAAATAGGTCCTTTTTCATAACAAAGCGCAAACATGCCATCAGCAGACTTATCGCTAATCGCTTGATATTTACCGCCGAAATCATTTTCCCAAACAATCCCTTTTATCAATCCAACACAGTCCCATACCCTGCGGCCAAACTGAGTCTTGCATTTTGCAATATGAGCAGCATACTGAGCAGGATACTGAGTAATTGACTTATAATCCAGCAAAGCCTGTGTTGCAATCTGACCATAGCATGCATACCAGTATGGATCGCCGATTGCCTTCTGTGCAGCAGCAACAAATGCAAATGCTTTCATTCTCCAGACACCGCCCCACCATCATTAAGTGCTGCTTTCTTTGCAGCATCAGAACTAGCAAAAGAAATCTGATATGATCCCATTGCACTAGTCGCGACGATGAATGCATTTACCAGACAAAGAAAATAAGAAAGCAAGTCATCATTGTTAACAAACACATTAACAATAACACTAAGGACAACAGAAAGAATCAGTACATAAACCCTGGTATCAATCTTCTTGATCCACTTCATAGGCTTAGTATACTGAACAATAAGAAGCACAGTGGCAGTCATTCCAACAATAGTACCAAGATAAGCAAGTGTCATGGCTTCCATTTTAATTTCCACCCTTCTTCAATTCAATTGTTTCCATGCCAAGGCCTGTTCTTAATGCGTCAATATTCTGCTCGTAATAATACTGAACAGGACCATTGATCTTTAAACCCTGGTGTTCAGCTAATTCTCTTACTGCAGAAATTACTGCAATTTGTCCCATGTATAGATTTTGCCTGATCTTGCCATCTTCTTGACGAGCTAAGTTTCTTGCATCGTTCATTGCTATTTGATTCTCTTTTATATCTGAAATACTATTCTTCAATTCACACATACAAGCCTCAATACTAGCAAGCTGGCCTTTCTTGATTCTTCTTTTTTCAAGCACACCCTTCAGCCATTTCTTAAATCCGAAGAATGCAACAATGAAAGCGATAAGAATGCTTAAATGTTTACCAGCGGTTTCAAACATTTCTTTTGTTATGAAAGGAACAGGCGTCGGAGTAATATTCATTCTAGTCCTCCTAGTTGAAGGTGATGCTCTTATTTTCTGTTGCATAATGTCTCCTGCCGGCTTTTGTATAAAGCCTAATACATATTTTATTAGTACTGCAAACTATATTATATAATATTGTATTTAACCATATGATATATCTTGTCCTCCAATCTCCGGCAGTCAGCGGCCTCCGGCGCCGTTCTTCTAGCCTTTCGTCACGACCACTTCGGGGTCGAGCGCGACCTTCTCGACGGGCGCAAGTGCCTCCCCTGCAGCATCAGTTGA
>Ga0172367_10000992_pt1 | contig 42734 bp, 31 predicted proteins | sample Lak10m_FD_114542 | JGI IMG/M metagenome (GOLD analysis project Ga0172367, IMG submission 114542) | Freshwater microbial communities from Kabuno Bay, South-Kivu, Congo - kab_022012_10m | ecosystem: Environmental > Aquatic > Freshwater > Lake | place: Democratic Republic of the Congo: South-Kivu...
AAAAAAGTTAATTCCAACAAAAAACCCGCTGCAGTGCAGCGGGTTTCGGTCTTTTTGTGACCCTGTCAGGATTCAAACCTGAAACCTCTTGATCCGTAGTCAAGTGCTCTATTCAGTTGAGCTACAGGGCCATCTCTTAAAAGAGGCTGCAAATATACGGTGAAAAACAAAAACAGCACAATTGCCCTGTGGTTTTCTATGTCGGAATTTGCAGCGCTATGCCCGCCACCCTTGAACTAGCTTGCTTTCACCCTGACGCTGCGGCACTTGCCCAGCAGTGGGGGGTGCCGCGGTTGGAATACTGCGCCGACGCACTCGCCGGCGGAACCTCGCCCGAAGCCCACGAAGTGGACCGCGTGCGCCGTGAATTCCGGGGTGTTTTGGGCGTCATGGTTCGTCCGCGCGGCGGAAACTTTGAATATTCCGACGCCGAATTCGCCCAAATGATGCGCGAAATTCCGCGCTTGGCATCGCAAGGCGCCGAATTTGCCGTGTGGGGGGCGCTGACGGCCGACGGCGAGCTCGATCCCCGAATGGGCGATTTGGCCGAGCTGGCGGCGCTGCACCAGCTCCCGTGGGTGCTGCACCGGGCCTTTGATTCGGCACGCGATGCGTTTGAAGCGCTTCACGCGGCCCAATCCATGGGCTGCAGCCGCATTTTGACCGGACTGGGCGCCACATCGCTCGAAGACTTGCTGGCGCTAAAAGCCGAGGCCACGCTCGAACTACTTCCCGGAGGCGGAATCCGCGCCCACAACGCCGCCCGCTACCTCGAGGCCGGGTTTGGCCAAATCCACTCGGCGGCGCTGCTCGACTACCATGCGGACCCTCCTCTGCCCGACCGCGCTGAAACCCTGGCCCTGCTCGAACTATGCCACCCATTTTAATTCTGTGCTGGGCACTCGGCCAGCTTGGGTTTAGCGGCCAACCGCTTTTGGTGGCCGATGCCGTCGACGGTCCGGCCTGGGTGCGCTACAAGCCCGCGGGGTCGGCGCGCTGGGATACCCTTGGATTGGTTCCGGGTCCGTTCGTGCGCATGGACTTTGAGCTTCCCTCGGGCGCTCAGGCGGGCGACAGCGTGAGCTACGCTTTTCCGGACCCCGTGGAATTTGCGGCGCATCGCCAGCGCGCGGAACCGTTGCCCTACCCGACCGACAACGATCCGCTGCGGTTGAGCCAGCACCTCCGCAAGCCCGCCGTCGAATTTGGTTGGGATTTTGCGCGCCGTTCCGTGCGGACCGGTGCCCCAGCGCCCACCCTAGGCTACCCCCAGGGGCCCATGGCGCGACCGCTGATTTATGTAGAATGGGTTCCGCGCCCCGCCGGAGGCCGCGCCACGTTCGCGCCCCAGCACCGCTGGGCGCTGACCCACTCGCGGTTGGTGACCGACGACCCCGCCCGGCCCTTCTACCTTGAGGTCAACGGGCGCCCGCAGTTTCTGCTGGGCGTCAACGCGGTGGTTCCGTCAGACCCCGTGCTCGAGGAGCACCTTCGCCTGCGCCTGATCGAACTATGGCGGGCCGGCGGAAATACCGTGCGCTTTTGGGCGGGCGGAACCTATCCGTCGAAACGCCTTCTGCGCACCTGCGACAGCCTCGGGCTGATGGTCTGGCAGGACTTCGCCTTTACCGGCACCGCGTACCCCGGCGATTCGACGTTTCGCGCGTGGGTCCGCGCTGAGGCCGAGTACCAGGTGAAGCGCCTGGCCGAGCACCCCAGCGTGGTGCTTTTTTGCGGAAACAACGAAATCGACGTGGCCTGGCGTGCCTGGGGCTGGCAAAAAACCTACGGAATGTCGCCCGCCGACTCCGCCCAGCTCTGGGCCAACAACCGCTGGATTTTTGACGAACTGCTTCCGTCGGTCGTTGCCGCGCATGCGCCCGGCCGGGCCTACCTGGCCTCCTCGCCCGTGAGCAACTGGGGGCGCCCCGAGGATTTTTTGCGCGGAGACAACCACGACTGGCGCGTCTGGCACGGCGAACAACCCACCTCGGTCCTCGCCGACCGCGTGGCTCCGCTGGTGAGCGAATGGGGCGTTCCGTCGCTGCCGGGTTCGTCGGTCCGCGCCCGCTGGACGGCCCAGCCCGCCACTTACACGCTCAGCTACAAGGGCCTCAGCCTGCTCGAGCGCTACCTGAGCGCGGAGCACGGTTGGCGCGGAGGTTCCACCGACGAGCTCGCCGAGGCCTCCCAACGCTGGCAGTCCAACGTCGTCCGCCGCACCCTTCGCGCCCAGCGACGTGCTCGCCCTTTTTGCAGCGGAACCCTCATTTGGCAACTCAACGACGTCGACGACGCCATCACGTGGAGCCTTATTGATCGCGACAACGTACCCAAAAGGGCATGGTTCACCGTTTTACGGGAGTTTGGAAAATTTTAAATCCGGATTTTTCCGAATGTCCGGGCACCCAAATCGTTCGGATTTTTCCGGATTTACTTTTTTTCACGCCAGCAAGAAGGGAGCGGGAAGCACCTCCACCCCCTTTGCCGTCGCTACCGCGTAGCTAAAGCCGGGCCTCAGGGCGAATCCGCCCACCTGGCCCTTCAGATCCATGGCGATAAACCCAATTTGGGTATCGGCACATGGCTTGCCGCGGCGCACGAACAGCTGGTGAATTTCGCGCACCGCGGCTTTGCAGGCCTGCTGCGGGCTTTTACCGGCCTTTATGGCCGCCACCACCCGAAACGAACCCACCGTGCGAACCACCTCTTCGCCGTGGCCGGTGGCCGTGGCCGCTCCGACCTCGCCATCGACGTACAGCCCCGCCCCGATTATGGGCGAATCGCCCACACGGCCGTGCATTTTAAACGCCATTCCGCTCGTGGTGCAGCAGCCGGCGAGCCGCCCCTCGGCGTCGAGGGTCAGCTGGCCAATGGTGTCGTGGTTTTCGATGTTGGGAATCGTCTTGTACTCGGCTTTTTCGAGCCACTTCTTCCATTCGGCCTCTGACTCGGGCACCAGTAAGTTTTGCAGCGGAAATCCCTGTTCGCGCGCAAACTGCGTCGCGCCGTCGCCCACGAGCATCACGTGGGGCGTGCGCTCCATAACCGCCCGAGCGAGGCTTGACACGTGCACGACCTGTTCGCAGGCCGCAACCGCTCCGATGTTGCCGAGGTGGTCCATGATGCACGCGTCGAGGGTCACGCGGCCGTCGCGGTCGGGGCGTCCGCCCAAGCCCACGCTGCGCTCGCGGGGGTCGGCCTCGCAGATTTTGACGCCGAGCTCGACCGCGTCCAGAGCGCTGGATCCCTTGCGCATGGCCTCAAGGGCCGCGCGGGTGGTGTGCTCGGCAAAGGGCCAGGTTCCGATGGACATGGCGCCAAGGGCGCCGTTACTAGCTTCTAGCTTCTGGTTGCGGGCGCCAAGAGCGCCGGCGCCTGCGGCGCCGGGCGCGATCAGGCTACCCAGGGCCCCAAGACCGAGGGTTTTGAGAAAATCACTTCGGTTCACGACGGCGAACGGGTTTGGATTCGGGAAGTAAAAAATGCGGAGCCACATTGAATCCGCGCGCCTTCAAGGCCCGCGATCGCTGGGTGGCGCGAATGCGAAATTCGGGAAGATCCTCGCTGCGGCGCGGCCCCGTCCACAGCACCTCGGCCAACGCGAGCTGGCGGGGCAAAATCATGTATTCGGCGTGCGCCGGGGTTAGCACGTACTCGGTCCAAAGGTTGGCTTGCGCCCCGAGGATGTGCTTGGCTTCGTCGGCGCTGAGTTCCGCCGGAACCGGATTGTAGAGGTAGACCGACTCGACCGGATTGAATCCGCCGATGGCATGCGGCTCGCCCGAATCCTTGCTTTGGTAGTGGTCCCAATAGCAGGGCTTGCCGGGCGTCATGATGGCGTCGTGGCCGGCTTTGGCGGCTGCGATTCCGCCCGCCTCGCCGCGCCAGCTCATGACAGTGGCATTGGGGGCCAAACCGCCCTCGAGGATTTCGTCCCAGCCGATGATTTGGCGTCCGCGGGCGTTGAGGTAGCCCTCGATGCGGCGAATGAAGTAGCTCTGCAGGGCGTGCTCGTCGGCTAAGCCCTCTTTGGCGAGGCGAGCCTGGCACTTAGCGCAGTCGTGCCAGCGCGTTTTGGGGCACTCGTCGCCCCCGATGTGAATGTACTCGCCCGGGAAGAGCGCCAAGACCTCGTCCAGCACACCTTCAAGAAAGCTAAAGACCGAGTCGTTGCCTGCGCAGTAGACGTCGTCGAAGACGCCCCATCCGGTGGCGACGGGCTGCTGGTTACCCGTGCAGCTGAGCTGGGGATAGGCCGCGAGGGCCGCACGGGAATGGCCCGGAAGCTCGATTTCGGGAACCACCGTGATGTGGCGGGCCGCCGCATAGGCCACGATTTCGCGCACCTCGTCTTGGGTATAAAATCCGCCGTAGCGCGTGCTGTCAAAGCGCTGGTCGCCGTAGGGTCCGAACTGAGAGGCGTTGCGCCATGCGCCGACCTCGGTGAGCCGCGGGTAGCGCTTGATTTCGATGCGCCAGCCTTGGTCCTCCGTGAGGTGCCAGTGAAAGCGGTTCATTTTGTGCTCGGCCATGAGGTCGAGGTAGCGCTTGACGAAGTTGACGCCAAAAAAGTGGCGGCAAACGTCGAGGTGCATTCCGCGGTAGGCAAAGGCGGGCTGGTCGCGCACGGTCATGGCGGGTAGCGTTTTGCTGCCGTTCTCGGCCTGAATTAGGGTTTGGATTCCATAAAAGACGGCGGCGGCGGAACCTCCGGCGACCACAATCTTGCCCTCGCTGACGCGCAGCGCGTAGGCTTCGGCCGGGACGCCTTGCTGGATGCGGAGTTCCGCCGATACTGCCCCCGACTTGGCACTGGATTTCGTAGCGTTCCACCAGGTGCGGATTAGGTCTGCCTCGCCGTTGAGTTCCGGCGTCGCCACCACGTAGAGCTTGCCGGCCACCGCGATGGGTTCGCCCTCGATCGCCACCGATTGCGGCCGCGGAACCACCTGGATCACTTGGGCAAAGCCCAAGCAGCTAGTTGCCAGTAACCAGAAACCGACGAGCTTTCTCACGGCGTGCGGCGGTACTGCGTGACTTCGACGATGCGTCCTCCCTTCCAGGCAAAAAACTCGGCGAGGTGCTCATCAAAAAGGCGACCGTCGGCGTAGCGGCGCTGCTCGCGACCCCGAACCACGACGACGTCGTTGCCGTCGGAGTGCCCGACGTAGTCGATACTCGCGATTTTCCAGCTGACCTCGGGGGTTTCGGTCAAAAATTGGTTGAGGCCCTGGCGCGTGACCCACACGTGGCGGCCGTCGGCGGCGTGGACCAGAATGGAGTCTACCACGGCTTGTCCCACGGAGGCGGTGTCGCGCTTCACGTAGGCGTCGGTCCAACGTTCCATCGTCATGACCAATTCGTCTTCGGGCGAAGCCTTGGAAACTTCTTCAATGGCGGCTTGGCTGCAGGCCGAGGCAACGATTAATGCTCCGATCCAAAAAATGTTGGTGTTATCCATGCTAAAAAGGTACATCAAAGTCCGCGGGGCTTAATCCCGCTCGTCTTCGTCGGCTTCGAGCCCGTCGAGGAAGCGGTTGAGGGCTCCGCCCGTAGTGGGCGTAAGCTGGTAAAACGGCAAACCGTCTTTAGACGGAAGGGCGCGCTTTTTGGCGTCAACCTTTGCAAGGGCGTCCATCAGCTCCCGGTCGCTCGAATAAAAGCGCATGTTCCCCTTTTTGTAGCTTAAAAAGTACTCGCTCGACGGAGCGATGTGCAGGGTAAACTCGTCGCCTCCGCGGCGTTTGCGCAGCTCGAGGGTTCCGTCGACGAAGCGGTGCACGGGGTCTCCTGCAATGGCCCCCACGCCGATGCCGTCTTTGCTGCGGAAGGCGCGAATGTTGGCCTTCCACTCGAGCTCGACCTCATCAACGACGAGGGTTTGGCGGAATTCCTTCGGCATGCGGTCGTTTAAGCCCGATTCGTAGTAGCGCTTGAGGTCTTTGGCGTCGAGCTTGCGCCGGAGGCCCTCGGCGAGCACTTCGTTGGCGGGGTCAGCGGGTCCGCCCGAGGAGCTCGAAAGGGCCGCCTTAATGGGCTTCGAAAGCTCTTCAGGGAACAGAAACTCGAGCGTAATCGCGACTTTAGCGTTCATTCGGCCCGAGCGCAGGCGGTGCTCAATGCGCCCGTAGGTCGCCATTTCGACGCGCCCCATTTTGGCGCCCAAGGTCGTTTGTCCGTATCCCGTGACCGTGCACGATTGGGTGTTCAGCTCGAGCCAGTTGTCGGGCGCCTCGGGGTCAGCGACCCGGCGCAACGTGCTGACAATGTAGGACTTGCTCAACTCGTCGTAGTAGAGCACGCCCTTGGTGCTAAAGAGCTCGACGGCTACGTTGGGGTTGTTGCGCCGCACAAAAGCCGTGTAGGGCGTCACCGAATCCTGCATCAGGTAGATCCCGTTGTAGACCTTGTGCGAGGGACGCGCCGTGTCGGGATCGGGCAGCGTGATGAGGATGTCCATCGGATCAATACGGGTGTGGGTGATGATCCAGTCGGTTTCGAGGGCGGGGCATTCGGCGGTGATGCGTATGCGTCCGTCCATGTCGAGCTGCGGATTTTGCGCCTCCATGCGCACAATGCCGTAGTACCTGAAGTACGGACTCAGGTAGAAGTCATCGGAGATTCCGAGTTCACCCTGGGCGTACATCTGGTCGATGCTGTCGACGTCGACGCGGCCCATGGGGATGCGCCAGACTTTGCCGTCTTGGTCTTTGTAGCGGTAGACCGCGGTGCCGTAGAGGTCCAGTCGACCCTGAATTTTGAGTTCGGCCGAGTCCAGGTTGTGGTACGCTCCCACCCTGCTGGCCAAAATGCGGGCGTTGTGGAGCGGCTGCATGTCGGCCCGCTCCTTGATGGTTACCCGACCCGAATCGGGAACAACCCGGCTGTCGGCGATGTCGATGTGGGGCACGCCAAACGCGTCGAGCCGGCTCGGAACGAGCCAAAACTTAGCGCGTCCAGCCAAAAAGTTCAGCCCGTCTTGGCCCGGATGCGTGCTGGTCATGCGGGAATCCACCCCGCTTCCCTTGATGAGGCTGATGCTTTTCTCGAGAATGTCCCAGTCGGCCTTATCCATTTCGGCCGTGTACTGGTTGCGCGGAAAATCAAGGGTTCGGTCCCCCTGAAGCAGCGCAAACTTGCCCTTTTCGGCCGCAAAGTCCACGTCGGCCGTGGCGTTTTGAATGCTAAAGCCCCACTCGGCGTCGGGCTCGCCCTTTACGCGAAAGTTGGCGTTGCCGCTCTGCATCCACTGGGCATGAAGGCTAAGGTTGGCACCGCTAAGCTCTGCGAGGTTGAAGGCGACGGTTCCGTCGAGGTTCAGCCGGTCGGGCTGGTAGGTCAGGCGTCCGCGCGCGGTGGCCGGCCGCTGGGCATAGGTCGCAAAGTCGGCACTTTGCGAAGAAGCGTACCAGGTTTTGGCGTAGGGAAGCCACGTGCTTCGGGTGTCGGACCCGTCGACTGAGGGGTGCCCCGCCCCGCGCGGAGCCCCAGCGAGCGCGTCGAGGTGAAAGGTGCCGCTCCCTTTGGTCGAATCAGGGTAAAGCTTGAATTCCTTGGAAGTGCCGTGGGCGCGGCGGTAGTCCAGGTCGCCCTCGAAGCGAAATCCCTCGAGCGAAAGCTGAACCGTTCCACGCACCTTGCCTGCGTCGGTCCCTGCTCCGGGGTAGGCCAGCCATCCCGCGTCGCCCGTCTGTTCGGTGAATCCGAGCGAGTAGTCGCGCTGCACCTTGATGTTTTGGCGGCGAACGGCAAAAATTCCCGCGCTGTGAAACGTGGACTCAAAGCCCAGACTTTCGGTGCGGGCGTTGTCGAGCGAGTCGATGGTGAAGGCGTCGAGGTCGACATAAAAGCGCGAACGGGGGTACACTCCGCGCTCCACGTTGTCGTAGTATATTTTGGCGCCTTTTCCAGATTTAAAGATGGGGTATTCGGGACTGTACAGTGTGCTCGATTTGTTGTCGGGACGGTCGATGTACAAATCGCCCGAAATGTCCTGCAGGGTGTTGCGCACGCGGACCAAGGGGCGCTGGCCCTGCTCGTTGAGCTCGAAGGCCGGAACGTAAAACCGCATGGAATCGACCGCCGGCATCCTAAAGCTAAACTCCTGGTAGTCAAATTGGTGCTCGCGGCCAAAAAACTCGAAACGGCCGGCGCGAATGAGTCCGTCGAAGTCAAAATCGAGGCCCTCGTGGATCAAAATCCGCCCCGTGGCCGGGTGAAGGCTGACCTTTTGCGAATCACTCAGCCAGATGCGGTCGACCCCAACCACCTCGAGGTCAAAGTTGAGCAGGTTGAGCTCGGCGTTCATGCCATCGGGAACGACCGATTCAAACCGAATCACGTCGTAGTCGCGCTTTTTGCGGTGGTTTAGCACGTATTCACCTGTTTTGGGCAGCACTTCGAGGCTCCGGTCTTCGGTGTGGTAGCGCACAAATCCCTGCAGGTGGTATTCCATCATGAGGCGCTCGCAGGGGTCGACCGGCATACCCATACCGATGGCCACCTCTTTGATCGGCATGCGGGTGCCCGGCGCGGACTGGCCTACTTGGTCAAGCAGCACCAGCGGGTTTTCGTTTTCAAATCCTTGAAGGGCGGAATATCGGTTGTTGCGGTAGTACTGGTCGCTCTCGAGGGTCATTGGGGCGCCGCTGCCCATGTTGAGTCCGCCCACAAGCACCCTGGGCTCGCTGGTGGTCCACCGCAGCTGGTCGAGGTCGACCGTAACGTTGTGGTAGCTGTCGGTAAAGGGCTTGAGCGCCAGCCCTTCGTCGGGCCGAAACACCTGGAGTTCGCGGGTGTCGGGGGCGTACTTGACCTCGACCTTAGCATGGTGCAGCGAGTCTTGGGTACCTAAACGCAGCGCGAAGCTGCTGATTTTAGCCGAAAGCCCGTTGGGCCGAATGACGAAGCGGTCGGCCCGCAGGACGGCCGCCTCGGCCGAGTCGCGCACGAAACTAAAGCTGGCTTTGGCCCTCGCCCCCCCCGAGGCAAAAAAGTTGGCGCCCACGAGCGAAAATCCGCCGCGGTAGTTCACGTCCTCAAAAAAGTTGGGGATTTCGAGGTTCGAAGCATAGGCCTCAAACCTGGGGTAAACGGCGTTTTCTGCCTGAGTGCGGGTGCCGAGTCGTTCCTCAAAGCGGCCGAGAAGGGGCACGTTGACGTAGTAGAGGCTGTGCAGCACGGCCGAATCAACCACCAGGCCCGTTTGGTGAAGGTCCAAGGTGAAGTTGCCCAGCTGGTTGTAGACTTCGCCGTATCCGTAGCCGGCGCGGTACCAATCTACCCGACCAGATTCGGCCGTAAGGGTTGCGGTGCGCGGGTCGTACCAGCCGCTCACGCTGTCGATCTGGGTGGAGTCGTTTTTGAATCGGCCATTAAGCACGGCGCCTTCGATTCGGTAGCGGGTGAGCGGACCTTCTTCGTCGAGAACAGCGTCGCCAAACTCGAGTTCCCAGCGAAGGGGGCCCGACTCAAAGAGGCGAAACCGGCCGTTTGCCGAGCCAAACCCGGTGGCCGCGCCGGCGGCCGTGTGGAGGTACTCAACTAAGGTGAGCCGGCTGCTTTTCTTAGTGAGTTCCGCGGTTTCGGCCCACCATCTCGCTTGGGCCGGGGCGCTGGCGGCTCCGTACCATGCGAGGGCGAGCTGTACCGACTCGGCCCAGGTTTCTGGCTCGACGATGCGCTTGCGCAGCATTTCGCGCGCCAGGGCCTGAAAGTCCGAACGCTGTTCCCAAGAGGGGTCGTCGTAGACGGGTTTGAGCAGCAGCAGGTCGGCGTCTGCCTTGTTTTTCCCGAGTAATTCCGTGTAAAGTTTGCTGAAGTCCTTCCAAAAATCGCCGTCGGTGACGCCCAGGGATCGCACGGTCTGCGCGGGCAGCACCGTGCACAGCAGCAGGGCAATTAAGGTGGTGAGGCGTTTCACGGGCATTGTGCAAGCTACAGCGCAAATGCTGCGCCGATTCCCGTGGCCGCCGGAGTTATTCCACCGTTTTTTCCACAGTAAGGGCCACCCAAGCTTCGCGCTCATGCAGTGCCGCAACGCGCAAGCCAGCCTGCTCCGCTGCCGTCTTGATGGCCGGAGCGTCAGCCCGATAAAAGCCGCTGAGGTGCAGACGTCCGCCCGGGTTCAGCGCCTGAGCGTATCGGGCCATGTCAGCCAGCAGCACGTTGCGGTGGATGTTGGCGTAGATTACGTCAAAGGTTTCGCCCTCGCCAAGCTGTGCGACGTCTCCGGTGCGGACCGCAAAGCGATCCTGAAGGCCGTGAAGTTCCACGAGTTCGCGGGCGTTGTCGGCAGCGTAGGCTTCGATTTCAACGCCAACACCCTCGGAGGCGCCGTGCATAAGGGCAACGATGCCGAGCACGGCAGTGCCGCAGCCCATGTCGAGCACGCGGGCTCCGTCGAGTTGGGCTTCGAGTACCCGCTCGAGCATCAGGTAGGTTGTGGGGTGGTGTCCGGTTCCAAAGGCCATTTTCGGCACCATTTGCACGGCGTAGGGGTAGGCTTCGGGTTTCGCGTCGCGGTGAAAGGGAGCGTAGATAAGCAGCTCGTTTCCAATCGATAGCGGATCAAACGAGGATTCCCAAACGGCGTTCCAATTTTGGTGGGCGATGGTCCGCGCGGTCCAGGTGATTTGGGCGCGGGTTTGGGCCATCGCAAAGTCGGCATGTCCGTGCCACTGGTCCGCAGGAAGGTAGGCCAACAGGTCGTTGCCGTCTTGTTCCACAGCCTCTACCGGCATGGACTCGAGGTCGACATAAAGCAGTTCGAGGGCCGCCGGGTCGCTCGCCGTTATGCGGAGTTCGACGTAGTCCATTAGGCGTTCTGCAGCAGGTCGGCTAAGGCAATGAAGTCGGTCGCCGAGAGGGAGGCTCCGCCGATAAGGCCTCCGTTGACGTCGGGCTGGGCAAAGAGCTCTACGGCGTTGCTGGGTTTGCAGGATCCGCCGTAGAGAATGGGAAGGTGGTCAGCCAGTTCACCGTAGGTCTGGCGCAGCACGCCGCGCAGGTGGGCGTGCATTTCTTGGGCTTGGGCAGCGGTGGCGGTTTCGCCGGTTCCGATGGCCCAAACGGGTTCGTAGGCGATTACGACGTTTTCGGCGAGCTCACCGTCGATGCCTTCGAGGGCGGCGCGGAGTTGGGCTTCGACGACGGCCAAGTGGTTGCCGGCTTTGCGCACGCTGAGGTCTTCGCCGACGCACACGATGGGGCGCAGTTCGTGAGCAAGGGCGGCGCGGGTTTTGGCGTTGACGTCGCGGTCGGTTTCTCCGAAGTACTGGCGGCGCTCGCTGTGGCCTACGATGACGGCGTCGGCGCCGGCGTCGGCCAGTTGTGCCATGCTGACTTCACCCGTAAAGGCTCCGGAGTCCTGGGCGTGGCCGTTTTGGGCGGCAACGGCCATTTCGGGGTAGTCAATAAGCAGGTCAATGGCTTGGGTGAGCTGAATCGCTGGCGGAGCAACGACGACGACAACGTCTCCGAGGCGCTCGGGGCTCAATTCGGTTTTCAGGGCTTCGATCAGGGTGTAGCCTTCTTCGAAGGTGGTGTTCATTTTCCAGTTGCCGGCGAGGATTTTCATAGTTTGCTCTTTAGTGAGGCAAAGGTACGGCATTGGCCAAGCTCGAGTGGGAGCGCGGAATTTGGGCGGAGTCCGCACCTGGTTCCGCAAAACAAACGACTAAATACGGGTAGTACCGACTAGATGGCCTTGACGCGCGGATCCACCACGCCGTAAAGCCAATCCACCAGGGTCTGGAGGGCGACAAACACCACCGATAGGCTGAGGATGGCCCCCATGACGACCGGAAAATCGCGGCCCTCCAGCGCGTCGACCATGAGCTTGCCGGCTCCGCGCCACCCGAAGACGGTTTCGACGAAGACAGCGCCAGCGAGCAAGCTGGCGAACCAGCCCGAAATGGTGGTAATCAGGGGGTTGAGGGCGTTCCGCAGCACGTGGCGCCTTAGCACTTGAGCAGTGCTTAGGCCTTTGGCGTAGGCGGTCCGCACGTAGTCCAAGCTCAGGATTTCAAGGGCCGAGGAGCGCATCATTTGGGCGATTACGCCCACGGGGCGCACCGCCAGGGTCAGCGCGGGCAGTACGAGGTGGGACCATTCCCAGCGCACCGCGCGGCCGTAGTCGTCGAGCTCGCGAAGGCTTCCGGTCAGCGGTAGGCCGGTCCAGTCGTGGAGCAGGTAGGCAAAAATCCAGGCGATGAGGATGGCCGAAAAGAACGAAGGTGTTGCCATGCCCACGGTGCTGAGCACGGTAATGGCACGGTCCGCCCGCGAGCCCGCGCGCAGCGCCGAAAAAAGTCCGAGCGGAACGCCAACGAGCACCGCCGCCCCGAGCGAAACGACGGCCAGCAAGGCGGTGTTTGGAAGGGTTTGGCCTATGAGCTCCGCGACGGGAACACCCCGTTGCTGGTAGGAAGTCTGCAGGTCGGGCCAGTGAAGGCCCCAGGCGCCGTCGACTGGGCGAATCGGCGAAAGTCCGCCCAGGTAGCGCAGGTACTGCTCGCCGAGGGGCTGATCCAGCCCGTAGGCAGCGCGCACCGCCGCAAGGGCCTCCGGGTCTTCGACCTGGCCCAGCATCATGCGGGCCGGGTCGCCGCCGACCGCGTGAAACAAGAAAAAAACAAGGGTCGCCACGCCCCAAACGACGAGCAGGGACCGGCCAAGCCGCCTCATTCGGCCGTGGGAAAGTCGTTGAAGTGGTAGTGGGCCTGCACGACGCCTTGGCGCAGGTGCGTTACTCCGGGGTTGGAGCGCACGATGGTTTTAAGGGCCGTTCCGTCGCCGTTGGACCACGGAAACGTGGTGCCGGTCCGGGCCACCAGGGCGGCTACGGCCTCGGGACCGCTGGAGGTGAGTCCGACCACGGGAATGCCGGCGTCGTGAAGCTTCTGAACCTCACGGCACAAGCGCTCGAGCTGGGCCATGTCGGCACGCTCAAAATCATAAGAAACGAGCCAGTAGCTCTCGGGGTAGGCCAACCAGATGTCGGTTTGGTCCACGCCCCCTGGGGCGATGCGAAAGTCGTGCACGGGCGGCTCGTAGCCCTCGGCGACCTTGACGGTGCGCGTGGCCTCGGCGTCCATGACCCATTCGGGCTTTTCCCACCACTTTTGGTCAACGTAGTCGGTTCCGCTCACCTCCATGACCTCGTCGCCGTTGCGCAGTGTGTACACCACGTCGTACTGGGGCGGAGTTAGTCCGAGCTCCTCAGCAGGCGCCATGGCCTTGGCGATGTCGGTTCCGGGTTTGTAGGCGCGGAAGTCCCAAACTGGCAAGTGGTTATATACCCAGTTGGTGAAAAACGCCATGGCAAAGACCGCAAGGCCCATCACCCCGCGGGCCCAAAAGCGGCTCATGATGGGCTTCACGTTGCGCAATCCGAGGGCGAAGTAGAGGGCGATCAGCACGCTGAGCACCACGTCTTTGGCAAAGCTCTCCCAGGGCGTGAGCGGAATCGCGTCGCCAAAGCATCCGCAGTCCGTAACCTTGTTGAAGTAGGCGCTGTAAAACGTTAGAAACGTAAAAAAGGCCATGAGGCCGGCCATGCTCCAAAACGTGAAGGCGCGCAGGTACCCCAGCAGCATTAGCAGGCCGAGTACCACCTCAAACGTCACGAGAAAGACGGCCAAAGGCAACGCGAGCGGCTGCAAAAACGGCAAGTTGAAGACGTCAGCCCCAAAGTACTCGTCGAGTTTGTAACTGAAGCCGATGGGGTCGTTCATCTTAACGACCCCTGAAAAAATAAAGAGTCCGCCGAGGAGGAGGCGAATTAGCGATTGGGCAAGGTTACGCACGTTCATGCGCCCAAGGTACAAAGCCGAACTATTCGCTGCGACGCTCGAGTTCCTTTTTGAGCAGCTGCATTTTGGCCGAAATCAGCATGTAGGTCGTGGCCATCGTGGTCAAAAAGGCGATGCTCAGGGCAATGAGTTCCATAGGTCGATTGGGTTTACCGAAGTAACCGATGGAGGCCCTGAATGGTTCAGGCCTCGTGCATCAAAATCAGGGCAAACACCGCGTAGTTGACCATGTCCATGTAGTTGGCGTCCACCCCCTCCGACACCAGTGTGGCACCCGAATGGTCTTCAATCTGCTTAACGCGAAGCACTTTTTGAAGAATTAGGTCGGTGAGCGACGTGACGCGCATGTCGCGCCAAGCCTCGCCGTAGTCGTGGTTCTTAGCCTCCATGAGCTCATAAATCTTGGTAGCCTGGGCGTCGAAGGCCGCCAGCGCGTCGTCAGGGCTTAGATCGGGCTCGCTGGCGATTCCGTGCTCGAGCTGAATCAGGGCCATGATCGCGTAGTTCACGATTCCGACAAACTCGCCCTCTTGGCTGTCGGCCACTTTTTGCACGCCGGCATCTTGAATCGTGCGGAGGCGGTTGGCCTTAATGAACAGCTGGTCGGTCAGCGACGGCAGTCGGAGAATGCGCCATGCGGCACCGTAGTCGTGGAGCTTCTTGCCGTAGAGCTCGCGGCAGCGCGCGATTTCGGCAGCGTATTGGGATGCAGTGTGGGCCATACTTTTACAGGGTGAAAAGTACGGCCGTTTGCCCTTTTACGCTGAACCTTCGCGGCAGGCTTTTTAGCGCGGACCGCCCGCAGGTCATGGGCATCCTCAACGCGACGCCTGATTCCTACTACGCTCCTAGCCGTGCTCAGGGCTTGGATCGGCTTGAGGCTCAGGCCGAACAGCTCCTCGCAGAAGGCGCCGACTGGCTCGACCTGGGCGGCTGTTCGACCCGCCCCGGGGCGGAATGGCCGTCGCTCGACGACGAATGGAACCGTATTGACGGCGCATTTGAGCGCCTGCGCGCCCGGTTTGGCACTGACTTGCCCCTGTCGATTGACACGTTCCGCAGCGAGGTGGCCCGCCGGGCCCTCGACCAGGGCGCCGACCTAGTCAACGACATTTCGGGCGGTATCCTCGATCCCGCCATCTGGTCCGTCGCGGCTGAAGCTAGGGCGCCCTACATCCTCACCCACTACCCTGCCTCGAGCGGCGAGCTTCTGGGGCCCGAAAACGCCTCGTTGGTCACCGTGCGCGAACTGAGTGCGCGCCTTATCGCCGCCCGCGAAGTCGGGCTCAACGACGTCATCCTCGACCCCGGAATCGGCTTTGGCAAAACCCCCGAGGGCAACCTGCGCTTGCTGCGCGACCTTGCCCTGTTCCGGGAGTTCCCCCACCCCCTACTCGTTGGCGTATCGCGCAAGTCGCTGATCACGCGCAGCCTGGGCATCACGGCGGACGACGCGCTGCCCGCCACCTCAGCCCTGCACGCCTGGGCCCTCGAGCGCGGAGCCCAAATTCTTCGGGTGCACGACCCGCGCGAAGCCCGTCAGGTCATCCAGCTAGCGAACCAGCTGTTCGCGTAGTTCCACCGCCCGTTTTTGCTGGTCCAGCTGCGCCCAAGGCCGCACCCGATAGCGGAAGTAGCGGACGCCCCTCGATTTGAAGTAATTGATTAATTTAACATTCCATATAAATTCATTTTCAATTAAATAACGGCTACCAAAAATTTCTGCGGTGTCGGCGCGGACCTGGACGCAGGCCAGCCCGCGACCGACCGCGACCCAGCGCTGCTCGCGCAGCGAATCGGGTCCGCTCCGCGCCAAAATGAGCACCGTCAGTGCAAAGCACCAGGCGACCCTAAGGGCGTTCCGCGTGCGCAACCCCCAAAGGCCAAAGGCCGAGAGCAGCGACAGCAGCACCCACGACGCAGAAGGCAGAAACCGATCGGACCACACCCAGCGGGGATCGGCCGCCAAGGCCTCTAGGGCAGTCAGCACGGGCTCGGGGTCGGGAACGGGAATTCCGGCCAGCGCAGCCAAGCTGTAGGGGTAGACGAGCATGAGCGGCGGAACCAGCAGCGCGTTGCTCAGCAAGAACGCCAGCGGAACGGTATGGAACGCGTTCAGCGACAGCGCGGTAGTGGCCCACTGCGCCGCCAACGACGTGCGGAGCCCCCCAATTAGCGCGGCCCACCGCGGCGTGGGCGTTCCACGTTGGCGCGGCGGACTGGCCACGATGAGGCCGAGGACGGCGGCCGACGATAGCTGAAAGCTCAGCATCTGGGCGTACTCCGGCGCCCAGGCGAGCAGCACAATCTGGGCACAGGCGAAGGCGTCGAGGGCCCGCATTCCGCGCCCAAAGGCGATCAGGGCCCATCCGGTAGCGGTGATCATTGCCGCGGAACGCACCGCACTGGGCGCAAAGCCAACGACGGCCACGAAGGCCCAGACCGCGGCAATTCCAGCCGCCATTGCCCACCCCTTGAGCCGGCGCGGCAGGTAGCGCGCAACGGCCGCCACACCCACCCAGAGGAGGCCCAAGTGAAATCCCGATACCGAAAGGACGTGGATGAGTCCGAGGACCTGGTAGGCGTGCATGCTGGCCTCTGGGAGGTCGTCGAGGTCTCCGATCCACATGGCCAAGGCAAGGCCCCGGGCCGCGGGCCCCCAGTCGAGGCTGCGAATCCGCGCCCGGCCCCAGCCGGCGGCCCGGAGCCACCAAGGTTCCGGTCGGGGCACGCGGCCAAGGCGCGCGGCAACGCGCGCACGGGCGAGGATGCCGCGCGGCGCTGCCGCGCGCGCGGCATCAAACGCCCACGGGGCCAGCGCCGTGTCCAGCGGAAAAAGTTCGAGCCGAAGGTGGTAAGCATAACCAAGCGAAACCGAATCGTAGCAGCGCAGCCGAAGCCCCGACGAATCGCAGAGCAGCTGCGGTCCATCGGCCCAAAACCAGCCCTCGGCGCGCCGCGGCACGTCGAGCAAGGCAACCTGCGGGGCGGTCCGAAGGCTGGCCACGACGAGCACCCAACCGAAGCGAAGGACCCGTGCACGCGCCGCCGCACGGGGAAGTCCGCGCCGATACGCCCATTCCGAAACACAGGCCGAAAGGCCCAGAAGCAGCAGGCCGACCGCGGCCCAAACCGCTCGGTAGCTGCCCGGAACGTCCAAGGCGCCCAGCCACATTCCAAAAAACGCAAAAACAGCCACCCGCGCAAGGTCCGCACGCGAGCCCCCGCAAGCATTTAAAACCGGCTAAACCTAAAAGGACTCGAGCCGTGCGCCCGGGTAGTAATGCTCCAAAATCGCCTTAAAGCCATAGCCCAGCTGGGACATGCGCCAGGCTCCCTCTTGCGAAAGTCCGATTCCGTGCCCGTAACCTCGGCCGTGGACCACGACTTCTGCGCCATCGGACTCCGTCGAAAACCACGATGAACGCAGCCCGAACTTCTCGCGCACGCTTCGGAACCGAAGCTTTTTTCCGTTCCATTCTAAAAATTCGCGGCGGTGGAGCTGATCAATGCGGAGCACGGCTTCGCGCAGTTCAGCGTCTGAGGCCGAAACGCCCCAGGTGCGGGCGAAGTAGCTGACCCATTCGCTGGCCGAAATCCGCTTGGTCCACGTGGTTTGCGGGCAGTCAAGGCTAAAGCTATCGGGCTTGTTCACCAAATGCGGACTGGCCTTAAAGTACCAGGCTGCCGGCATCAGTTCCCCTCCCGAATTGGCGTGAAAAAGCGTCTCCACGTAGGCATTGGTGTCTGCGCGGAGCAGCACCAGCCCTTCGGTACTGTAGGCTGCCTCTATCAAGTCAAAACGCCGGGCGGAATCCATAGGCCATCCGTGGTACACCTGCGACCGCACGTCGTCCGAAACCTGGTAGCCCTCAAGGGCAAACTTGCGCTGGTTGGCCGCCCACCAGGTGCGCGCAACGGTCGCCTGAGCCCTCCACAGTTCGCGCCCCAGGTACTTACCCAGTTCCGCATTGATGACCCCGGCCACGTAATCTTCGAGCGGAACCTGATTGATCACGAGCAGTTCGGTCGTTCCCAGCGGAACAAAAACCAGCGTCCCCGGGTAGGCGCGGCGGATGCCCAACGGGCCTTCGGTCGAAATCGGTCGTTCCGCCGAAACCCAAATGCTGTCGGCGCTTTGCCAAGTTCCGTCGGCATTGCCTTGAAGGGCTCCCGCGCTGCGCCGCACGTGGAGGTTGCTCGATTCGACCGTGTCTGGGGCCTCGCCCCGGCGAAACCAGATGCTGGTCAGGGCGACTCCGCCAAGCTTGAATTCGTACACGTCGCGCACCGAATGCAGGCGCACCCGAACGTTGGGTATTCCCACCGCCCGAAGCTGAACGGCGGACTGGGCGCTGAAGCACGCTAGGGCGACGAAGAGGAACATCACGCGCCTCATAGCTGGAGCAGGTAGGTTGCGGCGCGCTGCATAGCACCCGATTCACCAAGCTGGGCACGGAATTCCGCAAGAGCCTCGAGCTGCGCTTGGCGATCGGGGCCCTCTCGGCACACGCGGTTGAGGTCGTCGGCGAGCTGCGCGGCCGTACAGGCCGACTGAAGCCGCTCGGCTACCGCCTCGCGACCCAGCACCAGGTTGACCAGCGAAACGTGGGGCACGCGCACCCAGCGCTTTGCGAGTGCAAAACTCAACACATCCAGTCGGTAGGCCACGACCATTGGCACCCCTAAAATTCCGAGCTCCAGGGTGGCCGTTCCGCTGGCGACGAGGGCGACCCGGGCTCCGTGGGCGTGCGCCATTCCTTCGGCGATGGATCCGCGGGGTTCCGCATTAAGAATCTGGCGAAGCTGCGCGCGGTAGGCGGCTTCGGTCCACGAACTCGGACGAATCCAGAGCGGCTCCAGGCCCAAAAGGGCGGCCGTTTCAGCAAAAATGGGCGCCAAACGACGCAGCTCTGAGGTACGCGAGCCGGGCGCAAGCACCAGCACGCCTTCGCGAGGGCTCCGCACCGATTGGCCGAACCGGTCCAGCGCAGGATGGCCGAAGTAGGGCGCGTTCACGCCACGGTCCGCCAAAAATTGAGGCTCAAAGGGCAGCAGCGGAAGCACCGCGTCGTACGCCGTCTTCAGGATGCGCACGCGGTTCTCCTTCCAGGCCCACACGCTGGGCGCCACCAACTGAACCACTCGGCGGCTTGAGCGCCAGGGTTGGGTGTGCATCCACTGAGCCATGCGCAGGTTAAATCCCGGATAATCAATGAGCACCACCAAATCCCAAGGCTCCGCCAGCACTTCTTTGGCCGCCCTGAGGTTGCGAAGCACGGCGCCCGCATGGACCACAACGTCTTTGAGCCCCATGTAGGCCAGGTGCTCGAGCCCGCGGCGCACGGGTTTGCCGAGGGCCTTTGAAAGATCCGGTCCGCCCCAAGCATCCAGTATAAGGTCAGGCTGCTGGGCCTTAAGGGTGCGGACCAGTTCTGCCCCCAGCACGTCGCCCGAAGGTTCGCCGGCGAGAATAAAAATGCGTTTTACAGCCATTCCCACCTCCAATAGACTGCAGCAGCCAAGTACACGACGCTAATTACTACGATGTTGAACGCCATTCGGTAGCGTTTGAGTGCGATGGCTAGGGTCAGGCAGATGCCTTCAAGCACGACCGAAATACCGAGTACCCGGTTCAGCAGGTAGGCCCAAAGGTCGCTGTCGAGCTCAGCGACCGGCGGCAGTGCGGGGTAGGTCGCCAGCAAGTAGGACCAGGCGAACCACGGCGTACCGGCGGCCACAGCCATGCCCATGTAGGCTTCAAGGCGATCACGACGAGGTCCGGGACTCATCGCTGATCGAGGCGGCGGTGGAGGTTCGACAGGGCGTGGTGGGCCGTTAGGTCAAACTGCGTCGGAACCACGCTGATATACCCGCGGTCCAGCGCCCAGATGTCGGTGTCCTCGGCTTCGTCGGGGTTGTGGTAGTCGCCGCGCATCCAGTAGTAGGGCTTGCCGTAGGGATCGATCCGCTCTTCGAAGGCCTCCTTCCAGAACCCAAGCGCCTGGCGCGCCACCCGCACCCCGGCGAACGGGGCCTTGTCCGCATTGGGGAAGTTCACATTGAGGCAAATGCCCTCGGGGAGCCCGTGGGTCAGCGCATCCTGGGCAATCTGCTTGAGGTAGGGCTCGACCGGGCGAAAGTCCGCGTCCCATTTATAGTCCAAAAGGCTGAAACCAATGCTGGGCACGCCCTGCATGGCGCCTTCGACGGCGGCGGACATGGTACCGCTGTAAATCACGTTCACGCTGGCGTTGCTGCCGTGGTTCACGCCGCTGACAATAAGGTCGGGCTTGCGGTCCTTGAGCACCTCGTGCACCGCCAACTTGACGCAGTCCACGGGGGTTCCGCTGCACGCGTACTCGGTTTGCGGACCCGCATCGATGCTCATCGGCTTTAGCCGCAGCGAATCGTGGAGGGTAATCGCGTGGCCCATTCCGCTTTGCGGGCGATCCGGAGCGACCACCACCACCTCCCCTAACTGGTTCATAGCGTGGATCAACGTGCGGATTCCCGGCGCCGTAATGCCGTCGTCGTTGGTGACTAGAATGAGGGGTGCAGACATGAGCGCAAATTAGGTTGGGCACGGCTTGCGGCGGTAGGCATAAGATTTGTACTTTTCCACCCACTTATCGACCAAACCGCTATGATTATTATTCTCATCGTTTTCATGATTTTGGGCTTTGCCGTGCAAGCCCGCCTGAAAAACCGCTTCAAGAAGTATTCCGAAAGCTACCTCTCGAGCGGACTCACCGGCGCCGAAGTGGCTCGACGCATGCTCGACTTTTATGGCCTGCACAGCGTACAAATTGTCAGTGTTCCGGGCAGATTGACCGACCACTACAATCCGGCCGACAAAACGGTCAATTTGTCACCTGAGGTGTACGAGGGCCGCAACGTTTCGGCCGCCGCCGTCGCCGCCCACGAGTGCGGACACGCCGTGCAGCACGCCACCGCCTACGCCTGGCTGACGATGCGCAGCAAAATGGTTCCGGTGGTCAACATCAGCGGCCAAATCATGAACGTCATCTTCTTGTTCTCCATTTTTGGAATGAGCTTGCTCGGACTTGGTTTTGACCAAGCCCTCGTGGTGCTGATTGCGGCTCAAGCGGTGCTTGCCGCGTTTGCGGTGGTCACGTTGCCCGTGGAGTACGACGCCTCGCGCCGTGCCTTGGTATGGCTTCAGGGGGCCGGAATCACCGACGCCAGCAACCACCACCAAGCCGAAGACGCCCTGAAGTGGGCCGCCCGCACCTACCTGGTCGCTGCCGCAGCCGCCGTTACCCAGCTCCTGTACTACATTATGCTGTACATGGGCCGCCGCGACGACTAATGCTGCTTCGCCCCTACCGATCCGCGGACGCCGAATCCATTTTGGCGATTTATGGGCCCGTGGTAGCGGAGTCTTCGGCGACGTTCGAGACCGAAGTTCCGGCGCTTAACGACTTTACCGAACGCCTGGCGCGCATCGCCGGGCGTTTTCCGTTTTGGGTAGCCTTAGACGCTGACGGTTTGGTCCTGGGTTATGCGTACGGAACCACCCACCGCGAGCGCATCGCCTACCAGTGGGCCGTTGAAACAAGCGTGTATGTTGCCCCCCGCGCCCACCGCCAAGGCGTCGGACGCGCGCTTTATTCTGCCCTCCTCCCTTCCCTCGCTGAACGCGGATTTGTCTGGGCTTATGGCGTCATCACGCTTCCCAACGACGCGAGCGTCGCCCTGCACGCCGCCTGCGGATACGAGTCCTTTGCCACCTACACCGCGGCAGGTCAAAAGTTTGGCCAATGGTGCGACGTGCACTGGATGTGCTATGCGCTTAACGAGGCGCGGCCGGGAATGGCGGAACCGCGGTTCCGTGGGCTTTAATTACGCAAAAATCTTGCCCGGATTCAAAATATTCTTAGGATCGAGCAAGGATTTAATTCCGCGCTGAAGGTCGAGCGCCGCAGGCGCGAAGGCCAGGTCCATGAAGCCCTTTTGTACCAGGCCGATGCCGTGCTCGCCCGAAATGGTTCCGCCCATGGCACGCACCTCGGTGAAGAGCTGGCGAATGCCCTGCTGCAGGCGGTCGCCGTGCCAGTCCGCGTCGCTCATGCCGCCTTTGACGATGTTGACGTGCAGGTTACCGTCGCCCGCGTGGCCGTAGCACACGGATTCAAACCCGTACTCGCTGCCGATGCGCTTGACGGCGCGCAGCAGGTCGGGCAGCTTGGCCCGCGGAACTACCGTGTCCTCTTCTTTGTAGATGCTGTGCTTTTTGACAGCCTCGCCCACGCGGCGGCGGAGCTTCCACAGGGCGTCGCGTTCTGCTTGGGTCTGGGCAAAGAGCACCTCGAGGGCGCCCGCCTCTTCGGCCACGGCGGCCAGCTGCTCGGCCTCGCGGAGCACGGCTTCTTCGTCGGTTCCGTCGACTTCCATGAGCAGGTGTGCTTCGATGCCCGGTCCCGTCGGAATCGACACGCCATCCACAAACCGCAGGGTCCAGTCGATGGCGTCGCGCTCCATAAATTCGAGGCCGCTAGGGGTGATTCCGGCCTGAAAAATGCGCGCCACCGCCGCGCAGGCAACCTCAGCTGAGGCAAACGGCGCGAGCATGGTGAAGTGGTGGCGGGGGTATGGAATCAGGCGAACCACAATTTTGGTGATCACGCCCAGGGTGCCCTCCGATCCGACCATGAGCTGGGTCAAGTTGTATCCGGTGCTGTTTTTGAGGGTATTGGCTCCGGTCCAAACAACCTCACCGGTAGGTAAAACGACCTCGAGGTTGAGGATGTAGGCTGAGGTAACGCCGTACTTGACGGCTTTGGGTCCGCCAGCGTTGTAGGCGACGTTGCCGCCCATCGTGCTGCTACCCCACGACGAAGGGTCAGGCGGATAAAACAACCCCTGCGCCCGGCAGGCCTCGTGAAAAACTTGGTTGACCACGCCCGGCTCCACGACCGCCTGAAAATTAGCGGTATCAATGTCAAGAATGCGGTTAAAGCGCTCCATGCTCAGCGAAATTCCGCCTTCAGCGGGAATCGCTCCTCCGCTTAAGCCCGTGCGGGCCGCGGCAGGTGTTACCGGAACCTCGTGCTCGTTGGCCCAGCGAAGCACCGCGGCCACTTCTTCGGGCGTACCGGGGCGCAACACCACACCGGGCAGCACCCGCAAATCCTCGGTTTCGTCGTGCGAAAACGCTTCGAGGCGGTCGGCCTCCACTGAAACGTGTTCTTCGCCCAGCAGGGCGCGCAAAGCTTCAACTGATTTTCGCGTAACTTGGGCCATCTTCACCGTAATCGTTAAGATCCAAATGTACCGCAGTATTTGCTTGGCCGCCGCGCTCGCCGCCGGCTCTCTGGCCTCCTGGGCCCAACGCCCCGTTGAACTTTCTGATTTGTACGAGTCCCGAGTCTTTAACGCACGCGGAATCCAAGGCTTCCGCTCCCTCGAAGACGGCGCGCACTTTAGCCGCCAAACCGCTCAAGGCATTGAGCGATTCAGCTTTGCTACCGGTACCGCAGTGGACGTAATGGTTTCTAAGGAAGATCTAAAGGTTAACGTAGCCCCGCTGAACTTCAGCAGCTACGAATTCGCCCCCGGTGAACGCTACGTCATTTTCGAAACCGACATCGAGCCCATTTACCGCCACTCCTACACGGCCAACGTGTACGTATGGGATCGCCAAGGCAAAAAACTGACCCCGGTGTTCGGCAAGCCCATTCAAAACCCCGTGCTGTCGCCCGACGGAACCCAGCTCGCCTTTGTTTTTGAGCGCAACATCTACGTGCAAAACCTGGCCACGGCGGCCGTGAAGCAGGTTACCACAGACGGTGCCGACAACGCCATCTTGAACGGCGCCCCCGACTGGGTGTACGAAGAAGAGTTTGGCTTCCACGTGGCCTTGGCGTGGAGCCCAGACAGCAAGTCCCTCGCCTACTTGCGCTTTGACGAGCGTGCGGTTCCGACGTTTAGCATGGACGTGTACGGAACCGAAACCTACCCAAAGCCGTACGTTTTTAAGTACCCCAAAGCGGGCGAAGTAAATTCGGTGGTCAGCCTGCACGTGTGGAACGGGTCCGCCACGGTGACCGCCAGCGAAGGCCTTAAGTACGAATACATTCCGCGCATGGCATGGAGCCCCAAAGGCGATTTGTTTTTTGCGACGCTCAACCGCCACCAAGATTCCATGCAGGTGATGACCTACACGGCCGGCAAGGCGCCGCGCCGCTTTTTGCTCGAAACCGACGCCGCCTACGTGGAATCGGAGCGCGAATTCAGCTTTTTAGCCGACGGACGCCTGGTTTGGGCCAGCGAGCGCAGCGGCTTCACGCACTACTACCTCTATTCTGCCGACGGCAGCAAGGTGAGTCCGCTCACCCGCGGCAATTTTGACGTAACCGCGTGGTACGGCGTCGACGAAAAGCGCGCTGAGGCCTACTACCAAGCCGCAAGCCGCAGTGCCAGCCAGCGCGAAGTGTTCCGCATCAAGCTCAACGGAGGCACCCCCACCGCCCTCGCCGCCCAGGCCGCATGGAACGACGCAGAGTTTTCAACGTCCTTCGATTACTATGTGTTGACCGCTCAAGATGGCAACAGCCCTGCGACCTATGCGTTGATGGACCGCGCCGGCAAGCAGGTGCGCATGCTCGAGGACAACGCCAAGCTCCGCGACGACATGAAGTCGTTTGCCCTGTCGCCCAAAACGTTTTTTACGCTTGAGGCCGCCAACGGCCAAAAGCTGCCGGCTTGGGAAATTCGACCAGTGAATTTTGACGCCAGCAAAAAGTACCCCGTTCTCATGTTTGTGTACGGCGGACCCGGCAGCCAGCAAGTCACGCAGCGCTGGGGCGGACGCGACTACTTCTGGTACCAAATGCTGGCCGCCAAGGGCTACTGGATCGTCTGCGTCGACAACCGCGGAACCGGAGCGCTCGGACGAGACTTTAAAAAGGTGACCTACCTGCAGCTCGGCAAGTACGAGGTTGAAGACCAAATTGCTGCGGCCCAATCGCTGGCCAAGCACCCCAACGTCGACGCCAGCCGCATTGGCATTTGGGGTTGGTCCTACGGCGGATTCATGTCGTCGAACTGCTTAATGCAAGGTGCCGACGTATTTAAAGCGGCTATTGCCGTCGCCCCGGTGACCAACTGGCGCTTTTACGACAACATCTACACCGAGCGCTACATGCGCACGCCGGCCGAGAATTCGACGAACTACGACGTGAACTCGCCCCTTGCCCACGCCGCCAAGCTCAAGGGTAAGCTGCTGTTGGTTCACGGTTCCGCTGACGACAACGTGCACGTGCAAAACGCCATGCGCCTTGCCGAAGAACTCATTCAGGCCAACAAGCAGTTTGACTACATGGTCTACCCTGACAAGAACCACGGCATTTTTGGCGGTGCCACGCGCTACCAACTCTACACGAAGATGACCAACTTCATCCTCGAGAACCTATAACAGCCATTGACTAACAGCTGCTGGCGCTTAACTTTCACCTCCAACGCAAACACTTAACACCCTAACTATGGCTTCAACGGCTTCAACCGAAAAAATGACGCACCCCCGCGGGCTCTACACCCTCTTCTTCACGGAGATGTGGGAGCGCTTCAGCTACTACGGCATGCGCGCCCTGCTGGTGCTTTACCTCACGACGGAATACGCCCGCGGCGGATTTGGCATGGACCGCGCCTCGGCCCTCGAGATTTATGGCATCTTCACCGGATTGGTGTACCTGACGCCCATCATCGGCGGTGCCCTTGCCGACCGCATTCTCGGCCAGCGCCGCGCCATTTACATTGGCGGATTCCTCATGGCTTTCGGGCAGTTTGCCCTCGCGGGTTCGCATGCGTTTGCGGCCGACGAAGCGATGCGCCAGTGGATGTTCCACATGGGTCTTGGCTTGCTCATTATTGGTAACGGATTTTTCAAGCCCAATATTTCGACGATCGTGGGAGCGCTTTACACCGACAACGATCCGCGCAAAGACTCGGCCTTCACCATTTTTTACATGGGCATCAACCTGGGCGCCTTCTTGTCTCCCGTCATTTGCGGAACCCTTGGCGAGCAAGTCGGCTGGATGTGGGGCTTCGGTAGCGCCGGCATCGGAATGCTTTTAGCCACCGTGTGGCTGTACGTCGAAGAGCCCAAGCTCGAGGGATGCGGAATGCCTCCCGGCCGCGAAGGCGTGCGCCTCGCCACCTCGGACTTTGGCACCATTGCCGCCTATGTGGCCGGCGGAATCGCCACCGTTTATGGCTTCTTAGCCCTCCAGGCCGCCATCAGCGACGACGCCATGTCGCTCGCCCTAAAGGTGGTGGGCGTGGCCGCCGTGGCCGGAATCGCCTATATTATTTACAACGGAACGAACGGCAACGAGCAGTGGAGCCGTGTAAGTGCCATCCTGATTTTCATGATCGCCAACATCTTCTTTTGGAGCGGATTTGAGCAGGCCGGCGGAACCTTCAACCTCTTCGCCGCCGAAGAAACCAACCGCGTGGTGTTTGGCTATGAAATCGCCGCTTCGCTCTTTCAAAGCGTCAACGCTTTAGCCATCTTCATTTTTGCCCCCATGTTTGCCTCGCTTTGGGTCAACCTCGCCGCGCGCAACATGAATCCCTCTACCCCTGCCAAGTTTGGTCTTGGACTGACCTTGCTCGCAGTTGGCTTCATTGTAATGTCGTTTGCCAGCTTTGCCGCCGAAGGCGAAGGCCTGATCAGCCCGCTCTGGCTGATCGGCGTGTACGTGCTGCACACGTTTGGCGAGCTGTGCATTTCTCCCATCGGACTCTCTATGGTGACCAAGCTCGCTCCGCCCAAAATCGTGAGCGTCATGATGGGACTTTGGTTCGCGTCGATGGCCTTGGCCAACTACCTCGCGGGCATCATGGAAAGCCTTCTGCACTCGATTGCGCCTGATATGAACCTTTTTGTGTTCCTCACCCTTTCGTCGGCGGTGGGTGCGGTGCTGCTCTTTGCCCTGACCCCGCTGCTTCGCAAGCTGATGCGCGGAATTCACTAAGCGTTGCGGCATTCAACGCAAAAGGCCCCAATTTGGGGCCTTTTTTTATGCGGTTGGGTTCCTAGTTTGGCTAGAAGTAGACGATGTCGTACCCCTTGAGCGTGAGGGTCTGGTACTTTTTCTCGTCAAACATGTACAAGCGTGAAAGACGCTTGGCGCGGGCACTTGAACGCACTGAATTGCCCGTTTCGAGGAGCAGCTGGCTCTTAAGGACTTTGCGTCGAAAGTTCCGCTTGTCAAACTTCTTGCCGAGCGCACACTCATAAAGCCGCTGGATTTCGTTCAGCGTGAATTCGCGCGGAAGCAGCGTAAAGCCCACCGGGCGGCGCTTCACGCGGCGCTTAAAGCGTTCGCGGGCGTATGCCATAACGTCGTCGTGGTCGTAGGCCATCGACGGAACCTTAGAAACCGGAATCCACTTAAATCCCTTGGCCTCAAGGTCACTTTTGAGTTCGTCAGTGAGGCGCACCAAGGCGTAGTAGGCGATGTTGACAACGCGCCCCGAGGGGTTGCGGTAGGGGTTGGCAAAGGAATTTAGCTGTTCCAGGGGCCAATCGTCGCGCTGGGTGAGCTCGCGCAGGAGCTGCTTAACTACGTTTTCTGGAGCTTGGTCGGGCTTGATGATGGCCGACGGCAAGATGTGGGCACCGCTAAAGGGCTCTCCGTTCTTGGTAGCAATCAGCGTCAGGAGTTCGTCGCCGCTAAATCCAAATACGACGACCGACGAGGCTAAGGCCACGTTGAAGTCAGAAGGTAGAACGTCGATTTTCATGGTAAAAGGCCAAAGCTAGACCTTCGCAATCAATAAGTGTACCACAATACACAAATTTAACCGTCGGGTGACACCGGGGTAAAAAAAGCAAGCGCGGCTCCCGAAGAAACCGCGCTCAGCAGGTGCACTCGGTGGGAATGCGTTACCCTGCACGTCCCGTAGGACGGCTTTTGCTCGATGTGCTCGCCAGAAGCCTGACTCTGGCGCACCCAGCTTTGGAATATGTAACCCAAGCTCCTTCCCTCCGTCGAGGAATGCCTGACCTCTTTTTCAAGGTCTCGTGGGTCCACATCCCCCTCGATCAGACCGCGCGTGCGGCGGTTCGCGGCTTCCTCCGCGCGGAGCATCGCAGACTGAGCTGCAACTCCGTGATCGAGCACCTGAATGAATCCGAAGAGTCCCCGCCGAGAGGCGGTTTCAGGTGGCCGAGAGGCATTACCTCTCACGAACCATCCTTAGTGTTTCCGACCGTCGTCGGACCAAGGAGACCCGGTGAAGTAGCAGAATCTGGGTCCCAAGCAAGGTCCCCAAGTTAACTAGCGTTCTACCGCTTAACTACTTCAGCGCGAACAACTTAACCAAAGCCCAAGTTATTCAACATCTCGGTGCCTAAACACCGTTTTGCCTTTTGCGCTTTATGAAAGTAGAAAAAAAAATCGAACGTGGAACAACCCGTTGAAAACTTCTACAAACAAATAAATAATCGGTATATAAATGTGAATACCAAGTATTTAAATATAAGTGTTTTCACAGATAATAGGTCACAAAAAATCCCCTTAACCGAAGCTAAGGGGATTTTGTCGGGATGACAGGACTTGAACCTGCGACCACACGCCCCCCAGACGTGTACTCTACCACCTGAGCTACATCCCGAATAGGGCGGCAAATATACGTTACATGAGTCAGTAAAATGGGACGAAGGTTCCGCAGCCTTGGCGAGTCGACGCGTACATTTGAAGCATGGAACAACACAATGTCGTGATTATCGGATCCGGACCTGCCGGATACACTGCAGCCATTTATGCTGCACGCGCTGACCTCAAGCCCATTATGTATGTAGGGCTTCAACCTGGCGGCCAACTCACTACCACCACCGAGGTGGACAACTTCCCCGGTTATCCGCAAGGAGTCGACGGAAACGCAATGATGGAGGACCTCAAGAACCAAGCGGAACGCTTTGGAACAGACGTTCGCTGGGGCATGATCACCTCGGTTGAATTCTCGGACACGCCAGGCGGATTACATACGCTAACCGTAGATGAAGCAACCAAAATCCAAGCGCAATCGGTGATTATCGCGACGGGCGCCACGGCAAAGTACCTGGGCCTTCCGAGCGAAGAAAAATTCATGGGACATGGCGTGAGCGCATGTGCGGTGTGCGACGGGTTCTTTTACAAAGGCCAAAATGTGGTGATTGTCGGCGGCGGAGACACGGCCGCCGAAGAAGCATCGTACCTGGCCAAGCTCTGTCCTAAAGTCACGATGCTCGTGCGCAAAGGAGAGCTCCGCGCCTCAAAAGCGATGCAAAACCGCATTTTGAGTACGCCCAACATCGACGTTCGCTGGCATACTGAAACGGTTGAATTGCTCGGAGAACACGGGGTTGAAGGCGTCAAGGTGCGCAACCTACAAACGGGTTCCGAAGACGTGATCGAGGCCACCGGTTTTTTTGTCGCCATTGGCCACAAGCCCAACACCGACATCTTCAAGGGCCAACTTGATATGGACGAGGTGGGCTACCTGCAGGTTCAGGCCGGCAGCACCAAAACCCGTAAACCGGGCGTTTTTGCTGCGGGCGACGTGGCTGACAAGGTGTACCGCCAGGCAATCTCGGCCGCGGGAACGGGCTGCATGGCCGCGCTCGACGCCGAACGGTACTTGGCGGAGTTCCATTAATTCCGGACCGACAAAAAGAAAGCCGACCCCTGCGGGTCGGCTTTCTTGTTTGCAGCAGTCTGCAGCCTAGCCGCCGGAGCGGTGGCACGCAGACGCGATTACATGCGCTTGCGGCCTCCGGGCTTGCCGGCACCGCCGCCAAAACCAGGCTTGCCTCCGCCAAACCGCTTAGCACCCCCACCGAAGCTGGGTTTGCCGCCAAAGCCGGACTTTCCGCCCGTGCTCAAGCGAGGCTTGCGTGCCGGGAATGAGGTATCGCTTGCGCCGCGGTTGAAGGCGTCGGCACGGTCGTCGTTGCCGCGCGCCCAGTCGGGCGTCTCTTGACGCTGAATCCAGGCTCCACCGCGAGGCTTGTCGCCTTGGTAGCCACCTGCGCCACCCTGGTTGCTGCGGTCGCCGCCTTGGTAACCCCCTCGGTCGTTGCCGCCGCGGTAGCCTCCGCCACCGCCAAAGCCACGATCCCCACGGTCGCGGAATCCACCGCCACCGCCTTGGTAGCCGCCGCGGTCGTTGCCGCCGCGGTATCCGCCACCGCCGCCTTGGTAACCGCCCCGGTCGCCGCCACCGCGGTATCCACCACCGCCGCCTTGGTAGCCGCCGCGGTCGTTGCCGCCGCGGTCGCCGTAGCGACCCTGGGGACGTCCGCCGCCAAAGCGGTCGTTGCGGGGTCCGCGCTCGCGCTCAAAACGGCCTACTTGATCTTCAACGGCCTCGAGTTCTACCGAAACGCCCTTGATTTCGGCACCGTTGAGGGCCATTTGGACGTCGTCAATTCGGGTCAGTGGCACATTGAAGTAGCTCTGCTCGGGTCCGCAGTTGACGCCTTGAACCTCGCCCTCGCCGAGGCGGGCGGTTTCGCGCAAGAAGTCCTTGAGCGCGAACCAGGTAAAGCCATGGGTTTCGCCCACGTTGATAGAAAAGCGCTGTTCTTGTGGCGCGTCCATGCCGCGCTGGCGCTTGGTTCCGCGCTCTTCGTAGCCTTCACCGCGCTCCTTGCGCTCTTTTTGGGCGCGGACCGACGGAATTTCAGCCTGCTCGTTCACGTAGTGCTGCACGAGTTCGTGGAGCTCTGCCGCAAAAAAGCGCTCGATCAGCTCGCGCGAGGTCATGTGCTCGAACTGGGGCATAACGGCCTCAACCAACGGCTTAATTACTTCGGGCGCTTCGGGATGCGACGCAAATTCTTCGGCGAAGTGGTTCACTTGGCGGGCCAATACCTCGTCGCGCGTGGGCAGCTGGCTCTGAATCATCTCGCGCTGAATCATCTTTTGAATGAAGGCGATCTTGCGGCGCTCCATCGGATTGATGAGGGCCCAGCTTTCGCCGGACTTTCCGGCACGGCCGGTGCGGCCGCTGCGGTGGTTGTAGCTTTCGGTGTCGTTAGGGAACCCAAAGTGAATGACGTGCGAAAGGTCCTGAACGTCAATTCCGCGCGCCGCGACGTCGGTACAAACCAGCAACTTCACGCGCTTGTGGCGGAACGACTGCATCACCAAATCGCGCTGCTGCTGGCTCAGGTCGCCGTGCAGGGCTGAGGCCGTGTAGCCTTCAGCTACGAGGCGCTCGGCCAGCTCTTGGGTTTCGATCTTGGTGCGGCAGAAAATCATGCCATAGAGTCCGGGTGCGCTGTCGAGCAGGCGGCGGAGTCCGCTGTAGCGGTGCTCCTTGGGCACCACAAACACCTTGTGGGTAACGGTCGTGGTACCTGAGTTGCGCTGACCGATTTGCACGCGGACCGGCTCGTTCATGAGCGTCTTGGTCATGGCGTCAATGGGCTTAGGCAGCGTAGCGCTAAAGCACCAAATGTTGCGGCCCTCGGGGGCTTGCTGCAGGACTTCTTGCACGTCGTCCCAAAATCCCATGTTCAGCATTTCGTCGGCCTCGTCGAGCACGATGTACTCAAGGTCATCAAAAAGCACCTGGCCTTGGCGGTTCAAGTCGAGCAAGCGACCGGGGGTGGCCATCAAAATGTCTACGCCCTTTTTCATGGCCGTAATCTGGGTGCGCATCGCAGCTCCGCCGTAGACGGCAAGCATGCGGAGGCCGGTTTCGGCAGCGTACTTCTCCATTTCGGTCGAAATCTGCACGCAGAGTTCGCGGGTCGGAGCCAGGATTAAGGCCTTCGGACGGTTTTTTGCCGACGGCTGGCCGTCTTCGAGCAGCATGTGCAGCAATGGAAGACCAAAGGCAGCTGTTTTTCCGGTTCCGGTTTGCGCGAGCGCAACCATGTCGGTTTGGCCATTGGCCCCTAAAAGCAGGGGTATCGTTTCAGATTGGACAGGCGTAGCCTGTTCGAAACCAAGCGCTTGAATCGCCTGGAGGAGTTCAGCGCGAAGGCCGAGTTCAGTAAAAGTAGACATCGCGAAGATGAGTTTAAGCCCTAATAAAATGGCCCCAACCCGCGGAGCCTTCGGTCGTAGAAAAGCATATCGTCCTGTAAGCCGGATTCTGTTCGCGCCTTGCGGCGCGCCCTTGCCATTGATCTGGGCAGCTGGTCACCCAACTGCTCTATCTGCCTACCCGCTGGCTCAGACGAGCCGTCTTCAAGCGCCAGCCTACATGGCATTTCATCCCGCGAGGTTTACCAAGCCATCAAAATTGCTTTTGACGCTGGTGGGCTCTTACCCCACCTTTTCACCCTTGCCCCCGGTACTCGTACGATGCATCCGTTGGCGGTTTCCCTCTCTGTGGCACTAGCTGTCAGCCCCAAGTTCCCCGTGGACTGCCTACCCGTTAGGTAGCGCGGTGCTCTGTGATGTCCGGACTTTCCTCCCTTTGGTGCCGAAGCGCTTCAAGGCGGCAAGGCGGACGATATGCGGGCGCAAAGGTACGCTAAATAAAAAGACCGCCCGATTTACCGGGCGGTCTTGATTGTTGGCGGGAGCTGCTGCCCTACTTCTGGACCGAAATGCGGCGCGTTGCAACGCCGTCTTCGGTGGTCACTTGCACCACATAAATTCCCGAAGCACAATCGCTTAGCTCGACCGTTTCACGGCGAATTTCGCGCGCGGAATCCCAAGTGCGCGACCAAACCGTTTGGCCGGTGGCGCTAAGCACCTTGACCTGAATGGGCTGTGCTGATCCCAGCTCGAGATCAAACTGGAAGGCTCCATTCGTCGGATTTGGGTACATGACGAGGCTGCGGTCGAGCGGGGTTTCGCTCACGCTAATGCCCGCGACCGTGACCGGCAAGACCAGGGTGTCGCTGCCGCAGACTCCCGTTACCACAAGGGTAACGTTGTAGGTTCCGTTGGCTGCGTAGGCATGGCTGGTGAGCGCCCCTGTGCCCGTCGAACCGTCGCCGAAGTTCCAATCGAAGCTCGACGCACTGGCGGCATTGGTGCTTGCGGTGGCGTCAAAGTCCACCGTAAGGTTGGTTGCCGTGGCCGCCTGCGGCGTTCCCGTGAAGCTCGCGGTCGGAGCGGGCTGGTGGTAAAGCGTTACTTCTCCGTCAGGGCGCGGACAACCTCCGCCGCCCAGCTGCCAGTTGTAGAAGTAGTAGTAGTAAGTCGCGAGAAACGTCGAACCAGTAATGGTCACGCTGCCGTCGGTCGACAGGTAGGGGTATGAGGCCCCCGCCGAGTTGCGCTGGAGTCCGCCCGCGTTGTTGGTCGTCGTACTGCCCATGCGGTAGGTACCCGGAGGCAGCGATATGTTGACCACCAAGCGGTTGAAGCCGGCGCCCGTCGACGACACCGTGACAGTTTGCACCGTCGCCAGCGTGGTCGCATTCTGAATCACGACGTCGATCAATCCCGCACCTTGTGCAAACACGTCGACGCTGTAAATGGTCGTCGGCGCATTCACCGTGAACAGCAGGTAGTGGTTCATTGCGGTGTAATTGGCGGAAGCTCCAATAGTGTTGTCTAGCGGACCCACCTGGCCTGAAGTCGAGGTCTGGCGCAGCACAAACGTGGTGTCGGCGGCGCTCATCGGACCCACGAGCAGGCTGTCTGAGGTTCCGAGGGTGTCGCCTGCGGTGGTCAGCCAGAGGTAGGATTCCGTGGTCGTTCCCGCAGGGAAGTACAGCGTGGCGAATCCGCCCGCGCAGACGGTATCGCTCGAAGCCACCGGAATGCGGGGAAGCACATCGAGCAAGCTGCGGCTCGCCACCAAGGTGTCGTTGGAGGTCTTTCCGTCGTTCGCCAAGTTCACGTAGCCGGTGAAGGTGAAGGTTCCGCCGACCACCGTATTGACGGTGCCAACCGCTACGGTATCGGTCGTCAGCGAGGCCAGCGTGCCAGTGTAGGTGGCCGTAAGGCTCGCCGTAGCCGCACCCGAAACGTTAGCGCCTACCGCAAAGTTGGTTTGCGCGGCTGTGCCCAGGTTGCGCACAATCACCGAAACGGCGCTGTTGGAATCTCCGCACGAGTTGTTGCCCGGAATCAGGAAGCCCAGCAGCTGAAGGTCGTTGGCCAGCGGCGTGAATTCGTCGGCACCCATGTCGGGTGTGGTGGCGGAACGGCTGTCGCCGTCAATATCCACCGTGACGCTCGCAATCGGCGTACCCAGGTTGTTGGGGCCGTTGTTGACCACGTGCAGGTCGTCGCTGGCCGCAAAAATTACCGGGTTGTCGGTCGAATTCACGTTGAGCGCAGGGTACGCCGTCTTCCAGGCCGCCAAACTCGCTTGCGCCGTGTTGTAGTACACAAACGTTGCCGCGCTAGAGTTGTATAGGTTGTAGTCGAGCGTGATCGAATCGGGCAACGAACTTTGGTAAAGTGCGTAGGTTCCGCCTTTAAAAATGTTGTTGCGAATGTTCAGGTTTTTCGACGTCAACGTAGCCGTCGTGCTCGAGAGCAGGTAGGCCCCGTAGCTGTTGCCCGAGAACGTGTTGTGGTACATGTTCACGTGGCGCGGATACGGGAAGTAGCCGCCGTAGCTCGTAGTGGAAGCAAACATGTTGTTCGCAATCACGCTGTTGGTAGCGGGCTTCGCCACGTTATTCAGGTAACCCAACGTGATCGCATAGTACGAGACAAACACGTCGTTGCGTTCCATGGTTACGTTGCCCACGTAGTACAGGTAATGACCGTAGTTGGTGGAATTTCGGAGTCCGCGCACCACGTTATCGTTCACGGTCAAGTTGCCCATATAATAGAAGTAGGTGCCGTAGTAGTAGGCCTTCGTGATGGTGTTGCCCGAAAGGTTGATGCCAGTGTTAAAGGAAGTCGTACTGGTACCGTTGAAGCGCACGCCGTAGTAACCGCCTTTAATCACGTTATCGGTGATGGTGATGTTGTTGGCGTTGTTGCCGTAGCCCGTTACCGAGGTAAGGTTGGCCGACGAGGCAATGGCCGCCACCGTACTTGTCGTGCCCACGGTATCGGCAATAATCTCGTTTTCGTCAATAACGATGTCGTGGGCGCCGCCCGTTAACACGATGCCCGAGGCGGTGGGGTGCACGATGCGGAGCTTGCGCAGGGTTAAGTAATCGGTTCCGTTCAGGACCACCGCGGCAAACTGGCCGGCGGCACCCTGAATGGTAGCCGTTCCCGTTGCGGGCCCCTGGAAGGTCACAGTGTTGGTCGCCGTAGCGCCATTGAGCGTGGTCAAGTTGAGTCCGCCCAAGTGCACATAAGGAGCCAGAGTAAAGGTTACCGGCCCAGCAATGCCGCAGGTCGTGATGGCCGCCAACGCATTTTGGAGCGACGTGAAGTTGCTCGCACCGGTTCCGTTGGAATCAATGGTGTAGTTACCGCTCAAGGTCGACGTACACGGAGTCGCAAAGGTGATCGGACCCACCCACTGTCCGAGTGTCGCCGCGCACGTTGACTGCACATAAACCTGGTAGACGTTGCCCGGCTGCAATCCGGTAATCGTGTAAGGGTTGGTCGTAGCGTTGGCTTGGTTTGCGCCCGAACCGCCCGAGCCGATTACGAAGCCCAGGGGGCCCCATGCAACTGTTGCTGGCGTGGTGGCCTGACCCGCAACCGTCCACGAAACCACCGCGGTCGTAGTCGTGGGCACAACGTTGACCGAGGCCGCCGGGCAGGGAGCAGCCGTAGCCGTCAGCGCGGTATTGTCGATAAAGAGGTCGTAGTCGTTAGCCCCAATGTGGGTGGCACTGCTGGTCTGGCTCTCGAGGTAGAAAGCAAGCTTCACTAAGCCCGTGTAGGCACTGAGGTTGACCGAGTAGGTTCCGCCAAAGCGGCTCAGACCCGAGCCGCGGTGGTATTTAGCTAAAGCTTGGTTGCGGTTCCAGGTGGTTCCGTTGTCGGTTGAAATGAAGACAAACAAGGTGTCGTCGGTTCCAAGCACGGCCGATGTGGTACCGTTGGCCACCGTCGCACCCATGTCCCACCTGAAGTAGGTGGTGTGGGCCACGTCGCCCAGGTCAATCGACGGGGTGATCGTCCACCCCTGTGTGGCGTTGGAGGTTACCGGAACCTGGTTGCGCACGGCGCCGGTAGCGCCGACGTTGAGGAAGCCGTCGAGCATCCAGGCCGAGGTATTGGTTCCGATCGCCGTCGGATTGGCGGCTACCGCGTTGCGTTCGGTCCAGCCCTTGGGCTTGGGAACGGCAGCCAAGGGGTCGTAGCCCGCCGTGAAGGGTTCTGCCCAGCCTAACTGAATGGGCGTGATGAAGCTGTAGGGACCGACCCAAACCGAGGTTTGAGCGCCACAATCTCCCCTGAGGTACACGTCGTACTCAGTATAGCCGGTTAATCCGGTTATCGTGTGGGTAAGCGTTGAAACGGTAACGCCCTGTCCCGTTCCCGGGATAAATCCTTTGGGACCCCACTGCAAATTCGTAGAAGGTGCTGTTCCGCTGTAGGTTACGGTCGCGGAATTAGCCCGCACGTTGGTTACGCTCACGTTGAAGGGTGCCGCGCACCCTGAGGGAGTGTATTCTACCGCTCCGATGTCGGGGGTGGCGCTGCGTGCGGCTCGGTTGAGGTCGAGCGGAACTTTGGCCAACTGGTTTTCGCCCGCGTTGTTGTAGGCAAACGAAATCGGCGTCAAATCACCCGCCAGCACGTTGGTGAAGATGGGGTCGCTTGAGATGCTGTTGGCGTCGCGTGCCGTTGCCGAAGTCCAAGCCGCCAGAGTTGGGTAGGTCACGGTGGTGCTGCGGGCGGCGACAAAGTTGCTCGTTCCGCCCACAGTCGATGTAAATCGAATCGCGTTATAGTTGGAGTTTATTAGGGCCGTAGTCGAAGCAGTGAAGAGTGCATACTTTGATCCTGTTCCCGAGGAGCCGATTTGAATGATGTTGTTCTTAAAATTGAATTGAGCCATGTTACCGCTCACATAGGTGCCATAAACCGTAGCTGTTCCCGTTCCGGAGTTAGCATTGATGTCGAGCGTATTGTGCAGTACGTCAATGGTGTCGGTAGTCAACATGTACAGCCCATAAAGGGTGCTACCGAGGTTATTGATGTTGTAAATGGCGTTGTTGGCCACAAGTACGGGGCTCGCGGCGGTGCCCGAGGTGCTCACGAGGTACAGCAGGTAGCCGGTGAAGGCCGTGGTGCCTTGGCTTCCTCCGAGGTCGTGGATGCGGTTGGCTAAGATCTTAAGGCCCGGATTACGTCCGTAATTGTAAATACCGTAGCACGTGCTTACCGCAGAACGCGTCAAGCGGTTAATGTCGTTGTACTCAATGCTCAGGTTGTTTTGGCCGTAGGAGTATATGCCCCAGAGGTAAAAATTGCTGACGACACTGTTGCGCACAGTGTTGTTGGACGGAGTTGTGGACCCCAGGGTCAAACCCGTTCCGTTTAAGCAAAGACCGTAGTAGCCGCCCACAATCTGGCACGAATCGATGAGAAGGTTTGAGGCGGTTCCCGGTTGGGTTCCCGTAGCTGCCGTCGGGGACTGCGTAAGGGTGAAGGCTACGTAGTTGGACGAGGTCGACGTTTCGCTCGTCTTTATGATGCAGCGCTTAAAGGTATTGTTGTTGGCGTTGTTGCTCATGCGCACGCCCCAGCCTGCGGCGGCACCCGACGCTTCAATAATCAGGTCTTCAAACCGCAAAAAATCGGCTCCATTGAGGTGCAGCGTGTGGCGCTCGTTGGTGTTCGTCGCCGCAAACGAGAGGCTGTTGTTGTTGCCTTTGACCGTAATCGTGTTGGTCGCCGACATTCCGGGAATCTCGTTGATGGTGATCTGCTCATTAAACGGCGCGGAATTGGACAACACCTGAAACACCACGGGTCCTGAAACCCCGCAGGCCGCTGCCGCGAAGGCCGCAGTAAAGGTTGGGTAGGTTCCGCCGGAACCGATGGTGTAGGTTCCGCCCGCGAGGTTGGGCAAGGTGGTGACTTGAACTGGGGTTGAAAAAGCTGACGTGCTAGACGGTGTGCAGGTCACCTGGCAGCGGTACCATGTATTTACCGTTTGAGAAACACTGGCAATACTGGTGGTTGCGCCCGTGATGTTGGTCCAAGGGCCCGTTGACGAAGACGCCGACTGCCACTGATAGGCCAACCCTCCTGCTGCGGTAGCTCCCGAAAGCGATAAGCTGAAGTTTTGGAGGGGGCAGACCGCCGTGGCTGCCACAGAGGTTCCCGCGGTCGGTGCGCCCGTACAAGCGGCTTGGGGTATGTAGGTTATTGATCCGCAAAAGGCACGCGAAGCGATAAAACTAATTAAGCTTCCGCCAAATCCGTTGGGCATGGTGTTAATGCTCACGCTGCCGTCGGTAAACGTTGTCGGAATTCCCGTGACCCACGTCATGTAGCGGCAACCCAAGGTTCCGGTTCCGTTGATGCAGATGCCAATAGGCTGGTTAGCCGGCAAGGCCAGCATGGTGCTACCGAAGGGAATCGTCGCGGCAGCCGTGTTTCCGGCGCTCGTGGCCGTGGTCGTGTAGCCCAAAACCCATCCGTTGGCCGGGGTGATGCTTGGAGTCGTTTGTCCAGTTGGAAGGACTCCACCTAAGCGGTACCAGATTTCGACGGTACCTGAGGTGCCCGCCGCAGCCGAAAACACGTTGGTCATGCCCGTTAAAAAGATGGGCTGGTTGGCATTGATCTCAAACGTAACGACCGACGAGCCGTTGTTGGGGTTGGTCGCAGGCATGGTAGTAATGGTGCTTTGAGCCATCAATGTGACTGATGACCAAGCAAGTAGTACCGCAGCGCTTAGAGTTTTAAGCATGTCAAGGATTTTTGGAAGATCTAATATACGTTTCCCCCGATTACCACTGCGCTCGAATTTGGATTTTTTAAACTCGGGATTGAGGGAACGGCAATTTTTGCCTCGCTGCAAATGACCCCTAATTGCCTACCTTTGCGGCCCTCGGGAAGTAGCGCAGGTGGTAGCGCATCTGGTTTGGGACCAGAGGGTCGCAGGTTCGAATCCTGTCTTCCCGACGTTAAAAGGCGCCTTTTTGGGCGCCTTTTTTGTTGTGATCCCGGGTAGAATTCGTAAATTAATATATGGATTCTCTCCCCTTAAAAAAAGTGCTCTAGTTGCCTGGTAACTAATTATATATCTGAATTTTACAAGCAAAAATGCCACAGTAATGAAGTAATGGTTTACTGCAAGCGGTGCTTTAATCAAAAAGTTCAAGATCGCTGGGTACGGCGAAAAATCGAAGTCATTAAACTACTTGGTGGCCAATGCCTTGATTGCCATATCGGGCTCTCCGATGGTCATTACTCAATATTTGAACTTCATCATCGCGACCCACTCCAAAAAAGGTTTAATTGGACCAAGTTGCGCCTACTGAAGTGGCAAACCGTTTTGGAAGAAGCTCAACGGTGCGACCTCCTTTGCGCCAACTGCCATCGAATCAGGCATTGGAAAAAAGAGCAGCCCCGGCAGGATTCAAACCTGCACTCGTCGCATTAGAAGTGCGATGCATTATTCAGTTATGCTACGGGGCCGATTGCTTCAACGGCATGCGTTAAAAGCTGGAGCAAAAGTACGACAAAGCCAAGGTTTCGGCTACTTTTGACCCCACGTGATGCGACGCCCGCTCTTCTTTCTCTTGATCCTCTCGGCTTATTGGGCAACGGCCCAGTCGGACACGGTTCGTGCGCCAAAATCGTGGGAGCAACCCGAAAAAGCGGCACTTGCCAGCGCGCTGGTTCCTGGCGCCGGTCAAATCCTAAACCGGCAGATATGGAAGGCCCCCATCGCCTGGGGCATCATGGCCGGAAGCGGCTACTACCTCTACGTTAACCAGAAGAGCTTTAGCCGCCTAAGCACGGCCATTGACCTGAGGCTCGACAGCGATCCCTTGACCGTCGACGAATTCGACGGGCAGTTCACCACCAATCAACTTTTTTCGCTTCAAAACGACTACCGCCGCCGCCGGGATTACGCGGTGCTGGGCGTTGGAGCCGGTTACCTTTTTCAGGTTCTCGACGCCTATGCCGCCGGCCACCTGGTCGATTTTGACGTGTCGCCGAACTTAAATGCCCAAGTCCGCCCTGCGTTCGGACCACAAACTACCTTTGGGGCGCAACTAACGCTCGCATGGCACTGAAGCTCGCACTTATTGGCTACGGAAAAATGGGTCAAGCTATCGAGGCTGAAGCCACGGCGCGCGGACACCTCGTGGTTGCGCGGATTCGCCGCGGTGACGCCTGGGAATTCAACGGCGCCGACGCGGTAATCGAATTTACCCAGCCCGACGCCGCGGCTGCCAACCTTAGACGCCTCGCCGCCCTGCAAACCCCGGTGGTGTGCGGAACCACGGGATGGTTTGACGACCTTCCTTCGGTGGCCGAAGTCTTCGTGCGGGGCGCCAACCGACTGGTGTACGCATCGAATTTCAGCCTTGGGGTGCAGCTCGCCCTAAAGGCCAACGAAGAACTGGCACGTTTGATGGCGCCCTATTCCGCCGAATACACCGCGAGCATTGAAGAAGTGCACCACACGGCTAAAAAAGATGCGCCGAGCGGGACCGCAATAAGCTTTGCTGAGGGCCTCCTGCCCCACTTCGCGCAACTCAACGGGTGGTCGCTTGACGGCCAAACACCTGGAGCCCTTGCCGTCTATGCCCGCCGCGAGGACCCCGTTCCGGGCACCCACACGGTTCGCTACGAGTCAAGCATCGACCGAATTGAATTGGTGCACACGGCCCACAACCGCCGCGGATTCGCTCTTGGCGCGGTTTTGGCAGCTGAGGGCATCACGAAGCTCAACCCGGGCGCGCACCATTTCTCCAAATTGCTGTTTGCATAACATGTCGCGGCGGCTCCAAGAACTTACCGAAAGCACGTGGATGGACGTTCTCGGCGTCGTCACGGTCGTTGCCGCTTCGGTAGCGCTGGGCTTCCACAAAACCGAAGTTGCGGGCCTGCCAATCGGAATCTTGAGCACCGTCGGCGCCGCCGTGAGCATGATGGGCACCCGATGGGCTACCAAACGCAAAAACTGGGGCAACGCCGTGGGGGTGGTAACCAGCGTCAACTCGTCAGTGGTCGACTACTTCTTGGGCAACAAGGCTGCCTTATTGACCTACCCCGTTTCGCTGCTGGGCAACGGACTCAGCTTTCTGGTGTGGAGTCGCCGCGGCGATCGGATTCCGCGCACCCTCGACCGAGCCTACTTTGCCGTGGCCGCCGGGTCGTTCGCGCTCGCATTTGGCCTTAACTATGTGGGGTTTACCGGATTTTTATCGCATCCGATTGCAGACGAAGACGTGTCGAAATTCTGGGTCACGGCCCTCATTACCGGCATAACCTTTAGCGGAACCCTCAACATGCCCCGCATGTACGCCGACACCTGGGTGTTTTGGCTCGTATACAACTCGCTTAAGCTGTACCAAAACATCTTGTTTGGCAACGTAGCCTTTGTGGCGAAGTACGTGTTCTACCTCGTCAACGCCGTGATGGCGTGGCGCGTGTGGCACTTCGTGCGAAGTACTGCTATCGGTGCGGGTGGTGGTGACGATGTCCAGGCTCGTAGATCAAACGTATAAAACTGCTCATTCGCTCGTTCTCTCGAAAAATTGGGATACCTGTGGCGATACCAACGATTAGGTTATCTGCAATTCCAACTCGCATTTGAGGACGAAAGGTAATGTCCACATCACCGGTACCTCGAATTACTTGATTAACCTCTAGCCCAACAAAGTTGCGTGTTCCGGGAATCATATAATTCGCATTCACGTTGATGTCGTAATTGAAATCCCATTCGTGTGTACCAAAGTGCCTTAGCATTCTAGGCCCCGTGTAGACTAACGAATGCCAATTACTCCCCCATCGTTTAGCGGCCACAAAAAAGGGGTTGGCCACAAGGCCATTAACGAAACGTTCACCATCATTGCCCACGTTCACCATCATTGCCCCACATTGAGGAATGGGCTAGTTCAAACTCTTGGATGTACCCCAAAGCCAAAGAGGTATTGTAGCGATCATCAACTAGCATCGTCCACTGAGCTGCCAACTTCAAACTATTTATCTGACTACTGCCACTCGCACTACCTGTTCTACTCGATCCGTATATTGAAATTGGGAGCTCTACTTCTAAGCCAATTCGATCCACTGGCGCCCATTCGTACTCAATGAGCGCGTCGTAGCGGTCCACATCCAGATTGTCGGTCAAGCCCATCCCTATGTTCCATTCACGCTCACCTTTGCGCGCACCCAAGTCGCGAATTAGATCTATGAACAATGGTTCCGCGTGAACCAACTTAAGTCGTTCTGTGTCGCTTTCTGCAGAAGCTAAATACAAACTATCGATTCGTTGATTTGAACTTCGAACGTCGACGGTATCCGTATTCTGTTGCGCAAAAGACTCAAACGAAATAAGTGCAGAAAGAGCGGTTAGTACTTTATTCATCCTGTGAACTTCTTTGGCCTTTTAACAATATTAATGCCAACAAACACACAAGAACCCAAAAAACTCTAAGTTTGTCTTGTTGTGCGTATTCAAAAAGTATTGATTTATCTCTCAGCCCTGCTGATGTTGGGGCACAGTTTGGTTCCGCACGACCACAGCGGCAACCACCCACCAAAATTCATTTTGTGGCATCTGTTCAGTGTGGACCTCGGCAGCGACCACCTTCAGCACTTTGCACCATCGAGCTGCGAAACAGCTCCTGAAGATGCCAACCAGCATCAGCTTCCAGTACTTAGTGACATTGAGACCATTGAGAATTGGCCAAAAGCCTTCATTTGCCCCGGCGCTGTCGCATTTGATGGGCACAACCGCGCCCTTGGCCACCTCTCTTCATGGTCCCGACGGCCACCGCCTAGCCAGTTATCGTGACCCATTGGCCGCACCGGCGGCCAAAAACTCGTCCGCTAACTTTGCTATGCATCTATGATTCAACGTATTATAAAT
>Ga0172367_10000993_pt1 | contig 42723 bp, 36 predicted proteins | sample Lak10m_FD_114542 | JGI IMG/M metagenome (GOLD analysis project Ga0172367, IMG submission 114542) | Freshwater microbial communities from Kabuno Bay, South-Kivu, Congo - kab_022012_10m | ecosystem: Environmental > Aquatic > Freshwater > Lake | place: Democratic Republic of the Congo: South-Kivu...
ACGTATGATCTGCGATATCTACAACCCAGACGGCACTCCGTTCGATGGCTGTCCGCGCAATAACCTTAAACGTGTACTCAAGAAAGCTGAGAGCATGGGTTATAAGCTTAACGTCGGTCCAGAATGTGAGTTCTTCTTATTCGATCAAGATGAAAAAGGTCTGCCAACAACTGAGCTTGTCGATCATGCTGGTTACTATGATGTAGAGCCTACTGATATGGGCGCTGATGTGCGCCGTTCTATCATCTACACTCTCGAGGAGATGGGTTTCGATGTAGAAGCGAGTCACCACGAGGTTGCTCCTTCGCAGCATGAAATTGATTTCAAATACGATGATGCTCTTCCTACTGCTGATAAAGTTTTGACTTTTAAATGGGCAGCTAAAACTATCGCTGATGAGTTTGGTATGTATGCGACTTTCATGCCTAAGCCTCTCTCAGGAGTGAATGGTAGTGGTATGCACTGCAACATGTCACTCTCTGACTTAAATGGTAAGAATTTGTTTTACGATGAAACTAAAGCTGATGGTCTATCTGACATGATGAAGCACTATATAGCTGGACTTCTCAAATACGTGCGCGAGTTCGCTGCCGTAACTAATCCACTAGTCAATAGCTACAAACGTCTAGTACCGGGCTACGAAGCGCCAGTATACATAGCTTGGTCTAAATGTAATCGCAGTGCTTTGATCCGCATCCCTGCTAGTCGCGGTGCTAGTACCCGCGTAGAGCTGCGCAGTCCAGACCCTTCTTGTAATCCATATCTAGCCTTCGCGGCGATGCTTGAAGCTGGACTTGATGGCATCAAAAATAAACTTGAGCCACCTGCTGAAGTAAACGAGAATATCTATCATATGGAAATGCGCACTCTTGAGGAGCGTAATATCAATGCGCTACCGGGTAGCCTCAATGAAGCAATTAAACATATGGGTGAATCTAAACTAGTGCGCCAAGCGCTTGGTGATCATATCTACGAGCACTATTTAGATACTAAGTATCGTGAGTATCAGACTTACCGTGCGCAGGTTTCTAAGTGGGAGTTAGACCACTACCTACATGCGTTCTAATAGCCAGGCGAATTTGCCACGATACTGCGTTGCATTTCGCCCTCGGCATGCTCATTTAGGGCTCACTAAACTCCGCTGCCTCGGGCTCATGCGGCTTGTCTCGTGACAAATTCTCACTGGCTATCGTAGGTATTAAACCATTTTTCCCTGAGTCCACTTGCACGCTTCTCCAGATATCCACCAAAAATCCCACGAGCAAGTATGTCATTGCGAGCGCAGCGAAGCAATCCATCTAGCCAAACACAGTCCCCACCGCCTCTTGAGCCTTACCGAGACTTGGAATTAAAGCAAGCTTATCAATATTAAGTATATGCAAGCGCAGCCCCGCCTTCAGGCAAATCTCCGCTGCCATGATCTTCGATGCCATGCCGCCGGTGCCGGTCTTAGAACTAGAGCCGCCAGCGATATTACGGATATGATCATCTACTTTAGTGACCTTATGGATTAATTTAGCGTTAGGATTTTTATGCGGGTCACTATCATAGAGCCCCTCAGTGTCGGTCAGTATATATAGAGTCTCAGCGCCGATTAGTGCAGCGACTTCAGCCGACAATGTATCGTTATCACCGAATTCTATCTCAGCAGCAGTCACAGTATCATTCTCATTAATAATAGGAACAATATTCAGTTCAAATAATTTAGCTATGGTTCTACGAATAGTAGAACTGCGCTCAGGATCATTGAGACCGCGATGCGTTAGTAGAACTTGACCAGCATGAAGTTCATGCTGAGAAAATTCAGCTTCATAGGCATTCATCAAAGCTACCTGACCAACAGAAGTTAGTGCTTGTTTAAGTGTAGTAAGCTCACCATTATTAGCCCGCCCTTCGATATTATCTAAGCCAAGGGTTGCGATACCAAGTCCCATAGCACCAGAACTAACTATTACCACTCGCTGTCCTTGTTTCATTACAGCAGCAGAGACATTAGCAAGACTAGCGAGCACATCAGAGTTGATACCCTCACCAGCTTTGCGCCCAGTAAGACTAGTGGTGCCGATTTTAATTACTATAGGTTTTATCTTCTCTGTCATATGATGGATATCATCGCTACCATGATATTAGCATCCGCCCGGCGGGACTGATAATTAAGCAAGTGATTTCTAATCATAAGGAGTAAAACATGGCAGATAAAGTAAAAATAGTAAACGGCAAAGCAGAAGTAAGCGATAACCCTATAGTTCTTTTTATCGAAGGTGACGGGATTGGTCCTGATATTTGGGCGGCTAGTAAATATGTCCTAGATTCTGCTGTTGAAGCTGCTTATAAAGGCAAGCGCAAAATCGAATGGCGTGAAATTCTAGCTGGTGAAAAAGCCTTCAACCAAACTGGCGAATGGCTACCACAGCAAACCATAGATGATATCAACGAATACTCTCTTGCAATTAAAGGCCCTCTAACAACTCCAGTAGGTGGCGGTATTCGCAGTCTTAACGTTGCGCTTAGACAGATTTTTGATTTGTACGCATGTGTGCGTCCAGTTAAGTGGTACGAAGGTGTGCCAAGTCCCGTTAAGAGACCTGACCTTTTCGATATCACTATTTTTAGAGAGAACACTGAAGATGTCTATTCTGGCTTCGATTATCTATCTGGCTCAGAAGAAGCTAAGAAGATCATCAACCTAGTGAATAGTCTGAACCCTAAAAAACAAATATCACTAGAAGCTGGTATCGGTATCAAACCTTGTACAGCTAAAGGTTCTAAACGTCTAGTCCGCGCTGCTGTGCAGTACGCTCTAGATAGAGGACTATCTAAAGTACATATTATCCACAAAGGTAATATTATGAAATACACCGAAGGTTCATTCAAGGACTGGGGTTATGAAGTAGTCAAAGAAGAATTCAAAGGCAAAGCCATAACCGAAGAAGAAGTTTGGGATGGTGCTGATGCTACTGGCAAAGTCGTAGTAGGCAATCGCATCGCTGATAGCGCGTTCCAGCAGCTACTACTAAGACCAGATGAGTATCAAGTACTAGCTACTATGAATCTTAATGGTGACTATCTTTCTGATGCTGCTGCCGCTCAAGTGGGCGGACTGGGCATCGCTCCAGGCGCTAACATTGGTGACAGACAAGCAGTCTTCGAAGCTACTCACGGTACGGCTCCTAAGTATGCTGGTTTAGATAAAGTGAACCCAGGTTCAGTTATACTCTCTGGCGTGATGATGCTTGAGTTTATGGGCTGGAACGAAGCAGCGAAGCTAATCGAAGAAGGTCTTAAAGCTGCTATCAAAAACAAAACTGTTACTTACGATTTCGAGAGACTTATGGAAGGCGCTAAGCTTCTGAAGTGTTCGGAGTTTGGCAAAGCTATAGTTGAAAATATGGCAGCAAAAGTCTAAGTTTCGCACTCGCAATTTAAAGCGCAAAAATGAGCCTAAGGGCTCGTTTTTGCTATTACGAGCGCAGCGCAGCAATCCACTGCGCAAAAAACTCCTGCCAGGGGTAAACAGTAACAGCGCCATAATTTTGGCGGCGATGACAGCGCGACAAGCAAATTAGCTCAGCCTCAGGCTCCAGCTCAGCAAAAGATTTTAATCCCATTAATTCACTGGGGCGAGGGTTCTCTGTTGATTTAATTTCTATAGCCTGCACTCTACCACAAGGGTGATGCACTATTAGATCCACCTCCGCTCCAGCATTGCTACGATAAAACGAAAACTCCAGCTTAAGCTTAAGGTAGTGATTGAGACGAATAAACTCATTAATAATAAAATGCTCAAAAACTACACCATACTCATAAGTATTAGGTTCGACATCACTCTTAAGTCTATTTAATAAAGCATTGCGAACTCCATTATCAAACAAATAAAACTTAGGGTGTTTAACCAGTCGCTTGCGATCAGATTTATCATAAGGCAACAGAAAATATCCAATCAATGTATCTTCCAGAATTTGAAAATATTCTTTAATAGTTTTACTGCTAATAGCCGCTTCCCTAGCTATATTAGAGCTGTTAATCAAATTACCGCTCTCGCTTGCAGCCAACTTGAAGAAACGAGCAAAAGCTCCTATGTTACGAACTATGGCTTCAGCTTTAATCTCCTCAGTTAAATAAGTATCCACGTAAGCTTCAAGCATCTCAATTGCATTTTCATCATCACCAAGATAGACCGCTGGCAGCGCACCAAATCGTAAAGCTCTAGCCAAGTTGAAATCTTCAGCGAGCTCAAGATGAGTGAATGGATATAAATGTCTATTCCATGCCCGTCCGCCAAGCAAGTTCGCCTGACCTCTTTTGAGTTTGCGAGCACTAGAACCGCTTAGACAAAAAAATCTTGGGGTCTTAGCATTTTCAATTAAATTGTGTACCTCGTTGAGTAAACTAGGTATGCGCTGAATTTCATCAACTACTATGTGAGTAACACTAGGCGCTAGAGCTTCAACCTCAGCACTGAATATACTTGGGTTAGCTGCTAGCCTAGTATATTCTTTATCTATTAGTAAATTAAAATAGCAAACAGTCTCAGGTTTAAAACTAGTTTTAATCAAGGTGCTTTTGCCAACCTGACGCGGCCCGAGCAAAAAAAAATGGGCTTTCTCTGGCAAAGAAATAAGTCGCTTTTTTGGAGGCATATTTCAATTATACCATGTATTTTTGGAGTGACAACCATATTTTTCAATCTAATACCCATATTTTATCAAATAATAACTCAAATATGACTTATAGTGTTATGACGAGTCTAGCCCCCCCCCTTCCTTGAGTATCCAAACCATACTGTAATTCCAACCGACCGTAGTCTTTCCTCTATGCCAGATCGTGCATATTGTAGATTTATCGCAAATTTATTTGGCGAGAAAGGTAGGGCTCTTGACTATAAGTATTTGTGGTTTATCACAGACCCACGTGAATTTCAGGTCTTGAAAACATTTCATGATAAGCGTCAAGATGACTCGGCTCCCGTTCCAGATGAAGTAAAGTCGATCGCCACATTGTTAATACAGAGGCGCAAGGACTATTTAAAATATGGTGCAAGTGCTGACTACGCCTGCATACCTAGACCAACCCATTATTTAATAGCGCATCTTTTAGCGGGGCGCACTGTTGAAACTAACTGGCCGGAGCGAGGCTTTCAGAAACAACATTTGCAGCAATTGGCTGATGCTCAGTATTTAGATCCAAATGCTGGGAATTTTCGTGATGACCTTAAGCCAAGAGTTCGAGAAGAATTTCAAGCGGCTATGGAACTAGCAGCAGCTAACATGCCATTTTTTAATCCTGGGTTTGTTGTTACTGAAGAGCTTATAGGTAAATGCTTTAATGATATTAGCAAGTTATGCTCAAATTGCAGATCGGCAGAAATCTCAACTTCTCCATCTGCACGAAATATAGCAGCAGCACGGCTTTCAATGAAAGGTATTAACCCCATTGACGCAGAACAGAAAGTAAGTGAAATAAAAGATCAGCGCTTAAAAGCTCAAGAAGATTTAATGCAAATTCTTATTGATAGCTTTGGAGCTGATACTCAAATTGGAGGTTTTAATTTAATTGGCACTAGGGGGAAATGGTATACCGGACGACTATACAAAACCACCGCTAAAAGAAAAGTTCCAACTCTTGGAGATTTATCAGAGCTAGTGCGAGAACAGAAAGTTTTTATTACATCTATTCATCTAAATACAGTACATGATGTGCATGGCAGGAAGCGAGAAGCTCGTCAAAAAATAACTATAAACACAGCAGCTACAATCGATTTTGTCCCTAATGATTTATTGGAGCAAGTCATGTCAGTAATACTGGATCCAAATTTTGAAATAGCCAAAGAAGAAGCAAAAATTCAAAGACCAAGAAAAAAGAATATGACTGCTAATGAGATGAGCATACAAATACTTTCTGACTTAGAAGAGAAACTACAAGCAGGGCTTAATACTAAAATTGGAGCAGATCAGCCACTATATTGGAAAAAGAGTCTTCGACCCGATGGTATATACACCCTAGATGACTTATCAAAGTTTTTCACATCTGATGCTGCCAAAGGTTTAGTTTTAAACGTTGATGAGAAAGGCGCAATTACAATCAAACGTGCAACTGTCTACTACCAACCATAAAGGTTATAAACCGACCTCTTACGCGCCTTTTGCAGCCTATCGGCTACTAACCTGCCGCAGGCATCTATGCCAGTGCTAATTCCGCGATTACTCGCTAGTATTAGCCCTTGAGCATTCTCTATCGCTCTAAATTTAGCCGCGGCCAAGAAGGCATCTTCAGCGCGCTCTGATTTGAACCAACTAAGGTCATTAAGATTAATTAGGATTTCAGATTTAGCAGCTTGCTTGCGCACTAGATCTGGGAATAGTAGCTCGAAGCAGACACAAGTACCAATGCGACCCTTGCTCGTAACAATTACATCTTGCTTAGTCGAGCCGCGCTCAAAACCAGTACCTATCGCAGTCTTAGCTAGCTCCTTAAGACTAGCTGGCAAAAGCTCTGTCCATGGCGTATATTCACCAAACGGCACCAAGTTGATTTTATTGTAGAACTGTAAACGCTTAGCAGCATAATCCACAAAAGCATTGCTGTTATAAAGCTTAGAGTCTTCAAGATGATAAGTACCGAAGACAAACAAATCAGCATAGCTAGCCATATCATCAAACTCAGCAGGTAAAGTGTCACTAATAATTAGAGGTGCAGCGCCCTCAGGCCAAAGCACTATGTCAGCTTTAGACTCGCCATATCGAGCGTAGGCTTCAGCGGTCTTGGCTTTCATAATACGCAAGACATCAAGAGCATTAAGATGCTTACCACGACTAGCTTCCGCGCTTAGGTTGGCTTGGGCAATGACGAATGACAACCAATCGTTTTCGGAGCCAAGTTGAAGATTCTGCACTCGTGGTTGCAAGCGCGAAAACGTGACATCGGTCACGTTTTCGCTATGCTTCGTCGCTTCGCTCCTCGCAATGACGTTATCACCGTTAGTCATGGACACAGGCGGAGTCATCGCAAGGCACGCAGTGCCGAAGCAATCCCCAAGCGACGGCTCAGCAGATTGCTTCGTCATGCCTGCGGCACTCCTCGCAATGACGGAACCACCATAAGCAAACGACGCCAATAGTATTCCCGCCAGCACCAATCCCATATAGATCTGCTGCGGCATATTATGCAAACTAAAACTAGGTTGATTAATATTAAAATTACTTATTCTAAGTGAACCCTGCGCAGCTCTTACATTAAAGAAATTAGATAGATATAAATTGACTAGTAGAATTAAGCCCTCAAGTCCAACCGAACCTACTATATTAACTATCTGTATTAGTGATAAATACTGGTGTTGCGAGTAAGCAAGCAGATGCAGAGGGGCTGATAACACTGAGTAACCCCAAAGATGGAATTGTAGTTTGTATTGAATAAGAACCCAAATAAAAGCTAGCAAAACAATATCCATATAGCTAAGAGAGCCAGTTCGTTTAGGCTTGGCATCGTAAATAGACTTAGCCACAAGCACAAAAGGAACAACCAAAGATGCATGAAAAAAACTGGGCACGAACCATGCAAGTGAAGAAATCAACAAACTAAGCGCAAGACTAAAACCCTGCCAAGTCAATGGATGTAATTCTGGCAGCCAAGAAAATGCAACTAGATGATACGCCATACTGAAACATAAGGCTTCTAAAATTAATCTCCAGGTCTTATTAGAGCTCTTAGCAAGTATCAATAACGGCACTAAGCCAAACCAAGCACTAAGCGCAAAAGCACTAAAATATCCCTTAGCTACAGCAGGCAGGCTTAACGACAACAATAAACCTGAGACTAGAGCAAAAACCAAACGCCGCCATGGTCTAGCCAAAAAATCAGAAAGCCAAATATTAATGGTATTGAGCAATTCAAACATAAGTACTAACAATGGCTTACTTCCTCGCAATGACCATGCAATGCCATTATAATATAGATAATGCGAATTTTAGGCATAGATCCAGGCACCGCAAGACTTGGCTACGCCATAGTAGAGATAGAAGCCTCGGGCAAAGCCTTACTAAGTAGCTGCGGCGTGATCAAGACAGAGAAGAGCAAAGCTGACTCACTCAGACTCGCTGAGATTCGCCTCGACCTCACAACCATAATAGATAAATTCAAACCCAATATAGTTGTCGTCGAAAAACTTTTCTTCTTCAAAAACCTCAAGACTATTATCCCAGTCGCTCAAGCGCGCGGCGTGATACTAGAAGTAGCAGGCAGCTATCATCTGCCAGTTCATGAATTCACCCCTCTACAAGTAAAACAAATCATCACCGGGCAAGGACGCGCCGAAAAATCTCTAGTAGCCGAAATAATTAAACGTGATCTTAATTTAGAGCAAGGCATAAACTCAGACGATGCTGCTGATGCTGTTGCTATAGCTCTATGCTATTACCGCTCGGCTGCTATGCAGCTTGAATTAAAGGTTTAAGCTCAAGAGATTTAGTGTCTATCGAGTATAACTGTCCATTAATCTCCAGCTCAAAACTATCAAGCTCACCCTGCTTAGCGATGCTAACCAAATCTAGAATCTCAGCTCTCTCATCAGCACTAAGCTGCAAATGATCTAAAGTTAGCTGCGGCGGCTCCATGCCGCTCAGCACACGCTCGAATCCAACATGGGACATCACCTGTTTAGCACGTTGCATTAGAATACTAGAAGCATCGGCAGCGACGCCACCAAGGTAATTACCAGCTAAACTTGTAAGTAAATTCATTTTATTTGTTTTTAATTTCGTTAAGTAGATCTCTCATCTCCGCAAGAGTCTGAGATATAGTCGTGAAGCTCTCTGCCACATCGGCTTGAACTGCTTGCAGAGATTCTGTTTGACGCGTAACCTGCTCGACTTGAGTCAGAGTAGCTTGTTGCTGCAGAATTTCACTAGTATCGACTGAATCAAAAGGGTTCTGATTCTTAAGCTGCTCCATAAGTATCTTCAAGAACATATTAGGATCGAAGTCACCATTAGCGCCTGAACCTTCAATTTTGGTAGCTTCAACAGCTTGATCAATTAAATCCTGATTGACTATACCTTGGATCGCCATATATTAAGCATTCCCTTTAATTGCTTTTCAAAACTCGGTTGATTAGCCTCGTCTAGCCAATATGGTTGAGTTTCGCTCATGCGCTTCTTCTGCTCTTCACGCGCTTCATTAAACTCACCGCGGCTCTGCTGCTGGCTACTAGTGCCCTCCGAGCTAGTCTTAGAGATATCTATATCTTTAAGCTCTAGACCTTTGTCTTTAAGCGCACTACTGAGGCTAGAGACATCTTGCTTAAGCGTACCGATAGCAGCATCATTATCCACCATCATCTGTATGCTAACGCCCTTAGCTTCCTTCGTTATGGTGATAGTAATATTACCTAGTTCTCTTGGATTAAGCTGGAATTTGAGTACTTCTTGAGTATTCACTGGCGCCGCCAACACTTTATCATGGACTAAATTAATCACTTGTTTAGGCGTAAAGCTCGGCGCTTCTGGCTTAGCTATATTAAGCTCCTTAAAAGTCTCAGCGACTATCTTGCCAAAAGGATTAGCTTGGCTATTATCAGTTAGATCTACAGTGGCAATCTCCACATTCACCTGAATATCATCTTTTTTGATTTCAAGAGTCTTAGCTTCCGCTCTATCACTGATCGCAGACTTAAGCTCATCAGCTGCTTGAATAAGTACCTGCCTAGTTCTAGTGTCTATATCAGCCTTAGCATCGACTTGACCCTTAAGAGCCGATCTGTCTTCTTTAACAGTAAGGAACTGGATCTTATCAAGGAAACTCTCACCCTTAGATTTCTCTTGGCTTTTAACTTCAACAGCAGCTCTATTATCAGCAGATATTTCTTGAACATTAGAATCCGCTGTGACTTCTTGAGTAGTAGCTTTTACAGCTTCTAGCTCTTGTTTAACTTCAACAGCTTGCTCTTGGTAGTTCTGTTGTTTATTAGGATTTACCACTTCTAGGCTTATCTCGGCATCAAGCTTCAGCTCTGGATTATCATCAGTATCTTGCTCTTCTCTGCGCTCAGGTTTAATATCAGCGTTAACAGCTTTATACTCTACTTGCTCAACTTGAGTAAAACCATCCAGGTTAATTGTGCTTTCACTATCATCAACTACAAGCTCAGCTTGAACTTCAGTCTTCACTAGTTCTTGCGCTCTTAAATCTTGCTGATAGCCAATCTCATCTATATTCTCAAGCAGCTCTTCATGGAGAGACTGAAGATCGTCTAGCATCTCAGATTTCTGCATCAAGGCATTAAGATCAGTCATATCGACACTAGATATCTCATCTATAGTCTGGCCCATCATGACCTGTACCTCGTCATCAATTAACGACATCGCATCGCTATAAGTATCGAGTTCAGCAACTGATAATTCAGAGAAATCTATATCAAGCTCTATATCACTAGCAACATTAGCTAAAGTCTCTGTGATAGTAGCCATCACCGCAGCTACAGCAGCAGACATATCTACATCTTCTGCGTCTAGATCTTTATCCGAGTTTTGTGTATTAGTATCTACAGCCGTAGCAGAACTAGTATCGGTCTTCTCCATTACGTCTTTAAAACGCTTATTATCATCACCAGTCTTAAGCTGATCTGTTGCTTTTGTTTGAGTATCTGCTTTAGTTGCCGCAGGAGCTTCTTGACTGCTCGCATTAGGCTGCTGAGTATTAGGGTTCTCATTATTAGTAGACTGAGCAGTACTAGAGTCTTGGCTAGGACTAGCCACTGCATTAGGTTGTACTTGCTGAGCAGCCATATTGCTTAGGTTAGCTGCTGTAGGTAAATTCGCTAGTGATAGTCCGCTTAACATCTATTGTTGCCTCAATCTACTTGTTGGCAAAAACGCGTGTTTGTTAAGTCATCTATTTGTTTCATTTCCAATAATAAGCACTCTTTTCTGTGTAGGTCTTTCGCCTTATCTTTGAATTTCTCCATGGCTTTTTCATTTTGCGCAAGCTTAATGAGCTTCTGCTTCTCAATTTCTACAGCCTTAGTACGCTTTGCTAGCCTAATTTTTTCTTTGTTCTTATCGAACTCTAATTTACGGTTATAAGTTTCTTGTCCTTGCTGCGCTACTAGTGAAAACCCTTGCTCAGCATTTTCAACCATAGCTTGATATAAATCTTCACGCTCTTGCTCTAATTCTTTAATCTCATCTATGGTCTGCTTGCGGGCCTCTTCTGCACGAAGCAGTTTGGCTTGCTGCGCGTCCTTAAGAAGTTTGCGATATTTAAGAATTTTTTCAAGCTTAAACTTGAACTGTTTCATAGTATATTTATGCGCCAAAGCCGCTATTAATGCGCTCAGCCAGCCACTTGAATAATATGAATTGACAAGCTGAAAACTCGCCCCTATTAGGGGTTTTCAGCTAGGTCTATTGTGGTATCATAAGCTAGGCAGCCGGGAAACCGTGGCTGCTGGCTGTTTAAGCCATACCGAGCATTCCCAGGTAGCTCAGCGGTAGAGCAATCGGCTGTTAACCGATCGGTCGCAGGTTCGAGCCCCGCCCTGGGAGCCATTAAAAAGAGAGGGTGCGTCAGCACCCTTTTTTATTGCCCAGTGTTGGCTCTCACTGCGCTCCCCGCAGCTATGCTGCCGGTCGCGGGTGAGCAAAATTGATTGATAATCAATTTTGCGCTTTAGGCTTAGCGCAAAGTCTAGACTTATAATTTCCATTCAAAAAGACGATCGGTCGCGGTTCGATTCGCAAACTGGGTATGCCGATTGGTGCCCCAGGTTCGAGCCCCGCCCTGGGAGCCATTCTCCAGAATTAGCATGTGCGAAGACACAGTCATAGGGTTTAGCCCACTCATAGACTAGGTTTTCGCCATCTAATCGGAGGTTCGAAAGTACATTTTTGATAAGCAGTCTTTTCAGCTCCATTTTCGAACTTTTGAATAAATCGGCCCCTTCTGTCGCAATAGCAAGCACCGTGAGTACATTTTGGTAATACTCATCATCAGCCTTTTCAAGTCTCTGCAGTTTACTGGTAATTTCCTTCTGCTTATACTTGAAATCAGCTAACATCCGGTCATGATCAGAAGCTGTAATCCTGTTGTCTATAAGGTCATAATAGATGCGCTGGATACGATTTGCATACTTAAGGTGTTCTGCATTTAGATGCTCAAATGTCTCTGTATAAAAGCGCCCCTTACTTTCGGTAGACTCTTTAAGACTTTTATCAATGGTGTCTTTAACATAGAGAGGGAGTCTAATTTTTTCAAAGATCTCGGTAAATTGCCTAGTTAGCTCTTCTTCTCTTATATTTTTAGCTTTATGAGGACCAAAGTATTCAGTGCAACAGTAATAGATATATTGCTTACCTGATTTCTTTTTAATCTTGCGCTCTGGGCTTATCGACGCTCCGCAATGAGCACATTTAATTAAACCCCTGTATGGGAAGGGTAAGCCTGCAAACTTATGTCCTGACTTCTTGTTGTAACTTTTTTTAATTTCTTGAGCTTGGTTGAATAAATCTTGAGTAATCAAGGTTTCATATTTATGTGGGTATTCATCACCTCGATAAAGCATGGTACCGTGATAGAACTTGCAGTTTAAAATCTGGTCTATCTTACCTCTACTAAGTTTAATATCAAACTCTTTAGCAATTTTCTGCCTAATTAAATTCATGGAGGTAGTGCCAGTACCGTACCATTCGAAAATTAATCTAACTATAGTTGCTTTAATACCATCAGGTTCAACCCATTTCTTACCATCTTCCAGAGTAACGTTCTTATAGCCAAAATGAGCTTTACCAGGCCATTGACCATTGCCAAGCTTGTAGTCAGCGGAGTTCTTAGCATCTTCTCTAAGCCTATTTATATATAATTTCCCGAGAAAAACTTTAAGATCCCAGTCCTGAATATCTCTGCCAACGGTATTGTTGTTAATAATTAACCGATCATCAACAAGGTGTATCTCTATGCCATGTTCACGGACCAATTCATCTATCAAGACCTGGTCTCTGAAATTTCTAGTAAGCCTATCAACCCTAAAAGCAATGACACTTTTGATGTCTTTGTGTTTTTTGATAAACTCGATCATCTCTGTAAATTTGTTACGAATTTTCTGATCAGCGCTTTCACTGAAAACAAACTCTTTGGCTATCTCAAAGTCTTTACTGGAGCCATATTCCCGTAATTTCTGTAACTGCATATCAAGAGAAAGTCCTTCCTTCTCCTGCTTGGATGTTGATACCCTTGCTAAAATTACAGCACGCATGTGGAGACTATTATAGCTCCATGTGGGCCTTGAGGAGTGGCTTAATATAGATTATGAAGGCGAAACGTAAAAGAGCTACTAAAATGTCCCCGGTTGTCGAAAGGCTAACCTTAAAATCCTTTAACAATAAGGGGTTGATTGATTATTCTAAGTATAAAGATACTTTAGAGAACAGTATTTCAAGGCTAAGAATTGCTTTGGGTAGTGAGATGCAAATCGAAGGGACTAAGGTTGTTAAAACTGAAAGCTCAATCGAAGGCGAGAATGTAAACCAATTTATCGGCTTTGTTAAAGAAGGCAAAGTTGCAGCTGTTTTAACTAACGATTACGAACATTTGTTCACGCCAAGAAAAGGTCGATTAAGATTTAATCGAAGATACTGTCCTGGCGAAGCTGAATACGTGCTTTTCAAGGTTTTATGGGATTTTCCCGAAGATTTGATATGGGATTATCTCCCAACGGTGTTAATCTTCTTGGACCTAATGGGGCTTTGGCAGACGCACTTTGACCCTGAGGATTTTGGAGATCCGTGGAAGTCTAATATATTTTGCTTAACTACTGGGCTTAAGCTGAAGAGCCAAGGCTATTTATTTTCCAGTGAAAACGGGGATAAACCAAATGCCAATTTTGAGAAATTTATCAAACCAACAAAGCGGGTTAACAAAAGCAGTCATAAAGCAGAGCCTGGTGTCTTGGTGTACAGACAGATACTTGGTTTTATAACTAAAAAGCAGAGGGGTAAAACTAGTCCTCAAGTGACTTCAGAGTTAAATAAGATTTGTAAGTTGATAAAAGCCTACTTAAAAATCAGTATGGAAATTAATGGAATGAATCAGCGTTCAGAAGAGTATCGGCAAGAAAACATTTTATGGAGAAATTACCAAGATCTAATTAGAAGTAACCTCTCTGCATTGATCGACTGTTATGCAATTCGCGTGGGTGGATTTGGTGTATCCAAAATAAAATGCGAAAATGATTTTTCACTTGACTATCTGCTGATTTATAATTTATTCAACACAGAATTAAAACCCAAAAATGGTGATTTCCCTTTGGAGCGTTTTATTTTTGAGATCCCTCGAATAAAACGGTGTATATATAAGCTGTTAATTTGCATAGAGCCACAAGAGTTTAGTGCTGGTTTTGATTCTGCCCTAATGAAATATACAGATGAAAAAGGGTATAAAGCGCCCTCCGTGTAAGGCTTTTAGCGGGACTATGGTCCTTAAAATAGAGGAGTACTGGTTTACGTCCATTTTGATATTGTTGAGTTATGCAGCAATTAGATGTTAAATACCAGTCGGCTACGTTCTCAATTACAAACGAAACACAGGATGTAATTGAAAAGCTGGCGAAGTACTTTGAAATGCAGAAATCAGGTGTTGTAAGGTTTGCAGTCCAGAGCCTAGCTAGGCAGTATGGACTCATCTCATAGCACTTAAGTAAAGCATTAAATAGAAAAAGGAAGTTCGATGGCTAGTCGCCCATCATCTAAGGAATCGTTGTCTCAAAAAACCCACCACTGTGAATTTCGCAGTAGGTTAGAGGGCTTTTACGGTGAGGAGTTAGATGATAAGACTTTTGAATCATATCAAAACAAGATCATTGAACTCTCTCAGATTCTCATTGCTATGCATAAAGATAGAGCTAATAAGAAGGAGGAAGAATATGATAAAGCATAAATATGACTTTATTGAAGTCAAGAAACGAGCTCGGAGACAGTGGAAAAGTATACTGCGACATATATTAGGGCTAACGGACTTGCAGCTAAGCAACAAACATCAGCCATGCCCTAGTTGTGGTGGAGTTGATCGTTATCGCTTTGATGATCGTTATGGTAATGGGGATTTCTTTTGCAGCCAATGCGGTGCTGGAGATGGCTTTGGATTAATTGCAAAAGTTAAGAACTGTACTTTCATGGAAGCGTTGAGGTTAGTAGGAGATTACGTAGGTTAATTTTAGGAGAATAATATGTTAGAAGATAATCACGATTTAAATGAAGCAGTAGAGGTTCCAGAAATGGATGAAGCCAAAGTGTACTCGGTAGAAAAAATTGTACCTGTCCCTGATGACGTCTCGTCGCCATTCAAGAATGGTTCAGGTACCATATATAAACCTAAGGATGATAAATTTGTAACTTATAAGCCGCAGCATATTTGGGAGTGGTGTGGCGCTGACGGCTCTAGGATAGGTTATCTAATTAGACTAGATTTTACTGATAAAGTGTCAGGTGATAGAGTCAAAATGCTCCTGCAGGTCCTTTACTGTGAAACAAAAAATCAAGGTAAGCAATGGTGCGTAACTAGCTATGGCAAGAATAGACCCTTATTTGATTTAACTTCTCTGTCTCGTTATCCAAGCTCACCTATAGTATTCATGGTTGAAGGAGAGCTTACCGCAAAGCGATTAGAAGAAGTTATGCAAATGCCAGTTGTAACTTGCGTTGGGGGAGCTAACAGCTATAAAAATAGTGATTTTAGTGCGATTAAAGGAAAGCGCTTAGTTGTAATACCCGACAACGATAATGCTGGCAAAAAATATGCTAATGAAGTAAGACGGCGTTTAATAGATAATGGAAACAAAGCGGTGGTTATAGATTTATCAGAAGGTAAGCCCGAGAAATGGGACATCGGTGATGATATTAAAGATGGCATAGCAAGCAAGGAAGATATTATAAATAGAATTGAGCATAAAGTACCAGGTTTGTTCAACATTGAGCCAGATAAATCATCGATTCTTGCTCTGGGTGTGGATGGTGATGTTTACCATTACATGACATATCCTCAGTGCCAAGTAAGAAATATTTCAAATCATTCAAAAGACAAACTCTTATCTCTGGCGCCATTAGAACATTACGAACTGTTATCCCCTAATCTTGGTAGAAGTAGAGAAAGCGTTGATTGGACCAAGGTTGCTAGTGATTTGATGTTTGCTTGTAGGCGCAAGGGCATATTTAATTCTAAACGCAAAAGAGGCTTAGGATGCTGGATTGATGAAGGCAGAGTGGTCTACCATGCTGGAGACCGCCTATACGTTGACGGTAACGCTGTAGACATAATCAGATTTATGAGGAATAGCAAATATATTTACGAAGCTAGGCATCATAAAATAGCACCTTCTTTAGAGGCTCTATCTGATAACGAAGGGCAGCTGATTATTGACGTAGCTAATACTATGCCTTGGAAACATCCTAGCCATGGTATCTTTCTTGCAGGATTTATAGCACTTGCTCCAGTTGGAGCATCACTAAACTGGAGATCACATATTTGCTTGTCTGGTCCACCAGGATCAGGTAAATCTACAGCTATTCAGGAATTCATGAAGCCACTTTTAGGAGAGGCAAAGGTTGAGGCCATTGGCGGTACTTCTGAAGCCGGTTTAAGGCAGCAGCTAGGAGGAGATGCCCTGCCAGTCTTGTTCGATGAATCTGAACAACAAGGTAAGCATGGCAAAAAAACAATGCGGGAAGTGCTAATGCTTGCAAGAGTTTCTTCGCAAAACGTTGGCAGTATCTATAAAGGTACGACATCTCAGGATGGTCAGGAGTTTTTAGCATATTCAATGTTCATGTTGGCTTCAACCACCGTCCCTCTTGAGCATCAAGCTGATAGATCAAGATTTGTAGTGCTGGAATTATGTAAATTGGAAGAAGAGTGCGATCTGCACGTCATGCAAGAGAAGTTAGCTCAAATAGATAGCTCACTCGCGCCAAAGTTACTTGCGCGATCACTCAGCAATATTAATTCAATCAATACTAATGCTAAGACTTTAAGCCGAATTATTCACGTCAAATACTGTGATAAGAGGCTTGGAGATCTAGCTGGGTACCTCTTGGCGGGCTACTACTCGCTTACGCATAGCAATCTACTAGATGATGAGCAGGCGATCGAAGTGGTTAACGCCATTGATTTGACACCATTACTCGAAATTAAGGAGACTTCGCAGGAAAAATCTACGCTGCAGACTATTTTGCAACATCGACTACGCTGCACTAAAGACGGATCAATGAAGGAGCTCTCTATCGGTCAAATGCTTGCCGAGATCGTTGATGCGTACGGGAAACATGAATTTCAGGAGGAGCTAATGTCATACGGACTTAAATATATTCAAAAGAATGGAACTTTTGCAGTTGCACTTAATTCTGAAGCACTTAAGAAGGTTTTTGAAAGTACATCTATTCCTGTGAATTATTCGAAAATTTTAGAGCGCTTAGAGGGTTCTAAGGTTACTGCTGTCGGTTTTGGTCCGGGTTTAGGTACAGCGAAAGGAGTTCAAATACCAATTAGCCACTGTTATAAGAAGGCTGAGTATGATGAAGATGAGTCTTTGACTGACAAAGATCCGCGCATTATGGATCTTGATGACTTTGATTAGCAAAGCCAGACATCATGATAGTCCCACCTATCACTTAATGACTTTGCCCTGCAACTCAAAACTAATCTTAAAAGCTTTATTCGGGACCAGCTCTGAGAGAGGCGCATCGCTTGCATGCTGCGCTGAAGAAGGAAATACCATTATCAACTCTTGAGTGGCATTGCCTTGTGCAACTCTAACTCTAAACGGACTGAAATTGAAGCTATCATCAATATAGTATTCGGCTGGTTCAAGCTTATTGAGTATCGTGACATTACCTACGTACTCATGTGGATTAGCGTTTTTGATATTGGGCTTCTTAATCAAATTGTCGTTAGTTGAGGTTGCTGGTTCAACGGCGTAGGTAAAAGCTGTTAAGCGAATATTTGGATTATCAACTTGCGCTGAATTAATAGGTCTATGTTCTTGCAAGCAACAAAGCTCAACTCCACTAGGGCTCTTGAAGCGTAGATAAGGCTCCTTCTCAATAGCACCTCTCAGAGTCGTACAGCCTGTAGTTTTAACTGCTGGCTCTTCGTGGTCATAAGTCATATATGTAATGGCTGGAGTGGACTCTGTAGGCTGGCACATAGCTATCCTAGAATCAACTGGAGATTTGATCACGCAGACATGAGAGATAGGGTCTCTACGCCTGATACTATTTTCTCCCCTATCCGGATCGTGCCTACCATCATAGAATTCAGGATTAAGGAACACTGTAATTCTCTCTGGGTCGGATTGAACAGTAGTAGCTTCGTTAGCCATATTAGATTTAACTCTTGGTGGGCGCGCGGCGCTAGTGGAGTCTATACGTTCCATTGTAGTTAATTATTCCCTTTAGGTAGCTCTTCCGGTCCAGTTTCATTGATAAACTCTTTACCTTTACTTACTTTCGTGTAAACAACTTTTAAGCCAGTGCCATTTTGATCGACGATTACAGGATTTGAGGTAAAGGCGGCAGTTTTATCTCCCACATTAAATTGCTTATCTTGAGCGACTAATCTTGCCACGATGAAGTCTCCTTTATTTGGAACCATAGTAAGTACGCCAGTTTCATTATCAACAGTAATCCTAACTTCAGTTACACCTGGGGCTAGCTTAGGGTTATTAATTTTACCAAATATATTGAGGCAGCGAGGGTCCCTGTCTGATACTACGGGCTGAACTGGGTTGTGCATGCCTTCATGGATTATAGTGATTATTTGCTGGTCGGATAGTTTATAAGGGAAGATATTGGCGGTCTGTTGTTCATAGCCAACTGTTGCGCCTTTGTCATCAATAATTGGCTTGATTAATCGTTCAACTTTTTGTGCTTGAAAGTGGTCTTCTCGTATGTGTATTAAGCCTGAGCCAGTGTGACGATTCAAAGCTACACCTGAGGTGACTTTAACGCCATTATTAAACATAGGTTTCCAATTCGCATTATAGAAATCAGTAATTTCTTGTTGAGTAATTTTTAGCTCTCCCGGTGTTTCACTGTATTTAAGTTTTGGCGGTAAAGCTAAAGGCATTTCACTATTTTCAAACTTCAACTCAACCCCTGAGTGCTGCTTCATCTGAGCGCCTTTTACTACTGGTAGGGGAGTGCCCATTTTCTCTAAATTAAGAGAGTGGTGCTTGACTGCACTAGGTATAGTTGCGACAACCGTTGCATGGGCTGATGCTTTGCTAATAGTTGTTGTTTCATCTGTATGAGCTTTCTTGATTTCTTGCGAAGGTTTAGCTATAACTGGCTCAGCTTCTGCCTGTGTTGGCTTAAGTTCGATTGATTTAGTTTGTGTTGGTGCTGGCTCATGTAGTGCAGAGGCTGGTGTAGTTGTAGGTGCGACTTCTTCGATTGCTGAAGCTTGCTTAAGTTTGCTTGATTTGGAAGTGACTGCTCCACCAGTGAGAGTTGCAAGCGTAGCTCCAGCGGTCTCTTCAAAAGCTGAGCTAGTATTACCATGCTTAGCGACTGAAGCACTAGTGCCAATAACTGCGGTCCCAGCAACTTCAGCTCCTGTAACTAAAGCTTGCTTAATACCGTTTCTAGTAGCCTCTCTAGCTGCTGTAGCTACCCCACCTTGCGCGCCTGAGACTAGTCCTACAGCTAAATCAATTGCCCCTTCTTTAACAAGAGTCTCAAGGTCTAAACCTTGCTTAGCATAAAAATCTTTGCGCAAGCGTTGCTCTTCTTCTGGGCTAACAGAATCTGCCCAACTGCCTAGATGATTACTAAGAGCTTCTTCGGCTAAATGAACTCTTTCTGCTGTACTTATAGTAAGAGATGTAGCTGTGGCAGCAGTACCAGCAACAGCCGCTGTGCCTGTCTTAGCGAGCAAGGTAGTAGGAGTAACCAGAGCACTAGCTGCACGCGTCCCAGCGTAAGCTGCAGTAGAAGCTTTAGCGGCGATATAAGTATCTGATTCTGTATTCTCGAATACTTGTATACTGGCATCTAGCCCATCTTTACCGTAGGCAAAAGTATCAAGAACTGCCCCTGCTATATTCTTAGCAGCACCAACAGTGGCTCCAGCAGTAACACCCACTACGACACCGACAACTCCACCGGTGCCGACAGTAGCAACGGTTGCAGCAGCGGCAACAGCAGTGTGAGCTACTATCTTGGCGTGCTTCTCACTGCGCTCTAATTCTTGGATTTGCTGATCATATAATTCTTGAAGTTCTTTACTAGAGCTGGTTTCAGATTTTAGAAGCTCTTTCTGCTTATTGAGGATTTTCTGAGTAAGCTCAGCAGCCTCAGTAGTTTTTCCTTCAGCCAAGAGCTTCTCTACTGTCGCTTGAGTTTTAATTAGTTGTTTATGCGCAAAGGCAAATTTAGTATACCTAGCTTGATCTTGCTGATAGTCAGCTTCGAAGATAAGTTTATTGCCGTTTTTAGAATCCCACGGACTAGTTTTAGCTAAAGTCTCTTCACTAGTGTGTAAATTATTCCTCTGTGCTTTAAGCGAGTTGCTACTAAGTTCTATTGCTTTATTTAAAGCTGCGATAGGGTCATAGCTAGGCCCACTAGGCTCGCGCCCAGTAAGGTTTTTAGCAGCGCCAAAATTTGTGATCTCCGTCACGGTCCCCCTTCTTAACCTAAGTTACTGGCTCAGAGTTAAAAGAGGGTTAAATAGTGGGTTCTACCTAGGTAATGGGACCCTAAATTAGCTAAAAAGCTTTACTTTCAGGCTTTCATCTTATATCCTTATTTGTGGAGCAAGGTATTTGCTCTGGGGTTTTATCGCCTCATAACTAGCGGTCACAGAGATGTCTGACCGTTAAATTCGACATCTCCCGGTTTTATACCGGGAGATTGTGGTGTATGTCCAGAGCTTCCGGGCTTAAAGACTACAGTAGTCGTCTAGTTACGATTGATAAACTCCCGGCTACTTCTTTTTATATTTAGTAGCTAAAACAAAGAAAATATCATTTGTGATCAAATGATATTTTCTGCTTGAAAAAGGAGAAAGCCATGCCGCAAGCAACTCTTACATTGAAAAAATTATCAGGTTATTTTTCGATAATATTACTAATGGTTTTATTTACGGGATGCTCTGGTCCCAAAGAAGAGGTAAGCTCTCAAGTTGCCAACCATACCCAATTTATAGATGGACTTAGTCCCAGTGATTATAGTTATTACTTGCAGTCAAGAGACTTTGTTGCATCCTCTGAGCTTGTGGCCTATGGTAAGCGTGATATTGGTTCGCAGCGTTGGCAATTTACTAAACAAACATACTATCCTAAATGTACTTATACTGTCCGCATAACGGGTGTATCATCCTCGGCAATTTATCATATTTTTTCTTCTGTCGAATGTGTTGACCCCGGAGATTTTGCAGACATAACAGTCCCATTTCAATCAAAAATTCTGCAAATTGCTTTGAAAGATAAATACACCCCAGAATTAGCTAATTGGCTGGCCTCCAATATCCAAGGAGAAGGTTCAGAAAGGGTGATTAATGAGATTAAAGTACAAAGCAGTGGACTTGAAGATGATTCGGGAGTATTCAACTCTTTATTTATTACTGTGGGGCAAGAAGATTTTTAACAAAGGAGCAAAATGGCAAACTATCAAGATTCAATAAAACATTGCGAAGCGCAGCTGGATACTGATGAACAGATACAAAAATCTGTTTACGGATCCTACGAAGCTAGTATTATGGGGCATAAAACTTTGCGAAATGGGATATTAGTTGCGACCAATAAGCGTTTAGTTTTCTTTGCAAAGAAACTATTTGGCTATGAGATGGAGACATTTGCTTATAAAAACATCACTTCCATCGAATCTGGGAAAGGGCTACTGGGCTACAAGCTGGCTTTTTATGTTTCTGGCAACAAAATGTCTATGAGCCATATCCAAGCGAGCAATGGTGATGCTATTGGACTAGTAAATTATGTAAGAGAAATAATAGAGCGCATATAGCCGCCAGCCTATTGGGTCCTAGCTTTACAGGTTCTAAGCGGGTGCCGCTAGCGCGCGGGGTTTTGCTAGTGAGTGATTTTATAATAATCGCAACAGTTATTGCCACAATAATTGCCACAATAATTGCCACGTGGCAAAGAGTATTTACTGCCACGGATACTTACTACAGATTTTGCAACAGCAGCCAAAAAATAGCATTTATAACCAGTCATAACCACCTACCGGTTATCCAGAGATTTGGCTACCAGAAGCAAAAGACAGCCTTTTAACTCAATAAATAACTATATAACTAATTTATATATTACTTACTACACTTATCAATCTTGGCTGGATGATTTTACCTTTGCCTAGTGAGGCTATATACCTCAGAAATGGTTATAAGTAGTCAAAAGTCTATAAAAGCCTCTATTGGAGTAGCTTATGGGCGTAACTTAAGTGCGTTATTAGTGGTTAGTTTATAAGAGATTTTTGTCATTTATTTAGGTCAGTTTCTCTATGTTGCTTGAGCATTAAGGTGTAGTTTAATGCCTCTGGTGAAAGATTGATTGTTTGCTCTGAAGCGGATAAGAATATTGTGCTTGAAGGTAATAGTCGGTATCCGAAGTAGCTTAAGAAGAGGTTCTGCATTTTGAATACTCACTAATTTGACTTTTTGGTCCCATTGAGCAGAACGAGCGTTATAATCTTAAACAAGTAATTTTTATGTTTTTACATGGACATACTCTAACTATCATACTTATCATTCTCCTTCAATCAATTACTGGTAGGATAGCAGGCGTAGCTATGCGAAGCAGTAATTCTGAAGTGAGAAATAGAGCGAACCTTTTAAGCAACATAGGAACGCTGTCAGGGATAATTTATGCTTTGTGGCTCTTTATGAAGGTGTCTTGGTGGGCGCCAATTATCAGTCTCGTCTTTGCAACAGTAGTACTCGCTATTATCGCTGGATGCTTTACTTGGTTCTTATCAATAACAAAAATATGCCATCCTCTTACCTTTCAGCAGCCATTTTTTATATTCGGTTATAAACTATTACCTTTCTTACATCTATTATTACTAATATTAGCTGTTAGGCTATGGCTATAAGTCATTTTGTCTAGCGCTTGTTACGGTCTCTCTAGGAAGCGTATATCCATATTCAATAATTATGTTAGAACGTAACTAAGCCCAAAATTAGCTGATATAAGCAGATGATTGAACCGCAAAATAGCAATACGCTATTAATTAGCATAAAACTACTAATTTAGACTTGACATTTACTACTAACTATTGTAACCTTATACTAATGATAACTATTGGTTCGCAAATTAAAAGTATTCGGAGGAAGAAAAAGCTAACTCAAAAGGAATTGGCTAACAAGGCTCAGCTCAACTATCACACTTTAAACAAAATTGAATCTGGCTATATAAGTGAACCAAGAAAAGATACTTTGTTGAAAATTGCAAATGGGCTTGGAATTAGCATGAACGAATTGGTACCAGTAAATCAAGAACCTGTAACTCTAATGGGCGAGTTACTCTTGCCATTCTCTAAACTTGGCAAAGATAGATTTGACAGCTTAATTAAGCAACTCATATTAATAGACAAAGAACTCAAAAGCCATACGGCCGAAGAACGCGATGGACCAAATGATGAAGGTATAGATTTTTCTATCCAAACTAACTCTCAAACCTACAGAGGCTTTCAACTGAAATATGCAACTCAAAGAGTAGCTTCACGTGTTCTAGAAACCGATCTCAATAAAATAAAAGCTTCGTCAGAATTTAGCGAACGGAATTACGAGTGCGTCATCTTCTGCACCTCTGTAACTATTGGAATTCAGACCAAAAAGAAAGTGGAAAAGCACGCTAAGTCAATTGGCATCGATATTCCGATATATTTTTGGGATGAAAAAGTACTGGACGGTAAGTGCAAGCTTGAAAATCATATAAGACAGCAATTTTTTGAAAGTAATACAGACACTCTTGTTACATCAATTGATGAATTGAAAGATGAAATAAGAAAATCTCATTCTAAAAAAGATTTACATGCAGAAAAGTTTGCTCAAATTGCCTCTCAACAAGAGCATTACATTCAACAAACAATCCCAGTGTTAGAGTTGAAGTCTAATCCCAACGAACAATTAGCTCTTGCAAAGCAGTTGATAGACAAAAAAGAATATAACCAGGCTCGAGAAATACTTATAAAACTAAAGAGTAGTGAGCCTGATACAAAAGTGCTAATCGAAACATATACTTTACTGGGGACCTCCAGTTTCAATGAATCACAAGGAGCCGGAGATGGGCTCAAACAAGCAGTTGATTACTTGCAAATAGCCTATGACCTTGATAGAACATCTTTCAAGGCAGCAAAAATTCTAATCATTGCACACATAAACACTGGTAAGGATGAAAATTTTATCAAAGCAAGAACGATCGCAGATCATGCTTATGAAACAGATGAAGATAATTTGGAAGCTTTAGGCTTTTGTTTAAAATTAAATTTTTATCTCAAAGACGAAGTTTCCTTGAAAAAACTTCTCGAAAAAGTTGACGCACTAGACATTAAAAAAATAGCTAATTGCCAAGAACTATGCTCGAACTATTTGGATAGCTTACTGGCTGTGAAAAGAGCGGGGCAAGCAAAAGATGTTTCTGACCAAATCATTAGTGATTTTGGACACGCTATACATTCCGATATTTTATTTTCCAATGCAAGAGCAACCATTATTCTTGCAGAACAAAATTTTTCAACTTTGTCCGAGTTTGACCAAATTCAATTTAATGAAGAAGGCAAACAGCAGATTAATAAAGCAATAGGCAATTTAAAGCAAGCTCGTGAGTTAGCCAATATAGAAGGCCGGAATTCTTTTTTTATAACGGCTGTAGAATATCAACTTTATCTTTGCTTAGTTGCTATCGATAAGGTTAATGATGTTGAATTTGAAAATTTAAAAACTGATTTGCAGAAGAGATCAGAGACAAAGCCTGTTTTCGACCACAAGCAAAAGAAAAGCGTTGAATATCTCGAATCTATAAAAAAAGGTGAGTATAATGTCGCAAGCACTCTTTTTCTTAATAGTATTAATGATTTTGACTATACCTTCGTTATCAAACAAGCATGGCTATTTTTCGAAGAATGTGCAATTGAAGAATGCTTGACTATTCTTGATAAAACAAAAATCAAATTTAAGGACGAGAGTCAGCAAGATATTTATTTTTGGACACTGCTTGGTTCTTGCCATGCATTACTAGGCAATAGAGACAAAGTTAATTCTTTTCATCGCATATCCATGGATATGTTTAAAAATGCAAAAAAGGAAGACTATCAAAAAATTCTTTCTCATTTTTCTTCCCTGCAGCATAGATATGCAGATAGCCAAGAAGTCGATCGAATATATACAACCATAAGAGAGTTGGAAGTCGTTAGTGGAAACAAAATTATTGAAAGTAAACGATTCTATGATGATGACGAGAACCAAGTGGTTTCTTCAGAGATAGTGAAGCTTATTAAGACTAGCCAGAAAGCTCATGAACAAGTAAAAAAAATTTATGCAAGTAAATATATCCCTATAATTTTTCTTCAAAAAGCACTTTGTCGTAACATGTGCGAAGTTATGAATTATCCTCAAAGATCTGGGGATATGGATTTTTCTTTAAAATATAATCTGATTTCCATTACTTTAATGGAAAAAATTAAAGCAAACTATTTAGCTGCCAAGGAAGTAGTTTTAGATTACACGGCTGTCTATAATTTGAGCTACCTGAATCTCTTAGAGTATCTTTTTGAAGTAAATAAAACCTTTTATGTGCATAAAAAAGTTCTTCAACAAATACAGACAGATTTACTGGAGCAAGAAAATGTTTATTTGCGAAAAGCCTGGAATATCGTTAGAAATAATAAAAATAAAATCAAGGTAGTTGCAAGTACCGATACGCCTCTTGATCTAACTGCCTATGCCGATTTTGATTCATGGTTTGTTTCTGGACTTCAGTACGCTAAATCCAAGGATGCACTTTATTTATGTGATGACTCAATTCTTTTTGATCTTTTACATGAGAAGGGAATAAAAGCAAGTAATTCTTTTCATCTGTTAATTAACTTGCTTGAAGAACATCTCATAGATAAGAAGCAATACTCTCTTGCTTTAGGAAAATTGGCAGAACTTTTTTATATACTTATACCTTTTGATGATGAAGATTTAATGCAAATAGCATTAGATGATCACATGGGACACACTCTTCCTCAAGCAGATTCAGAACCTGACTATAAACTAAGCAGAAGATTTTATCATCTTATCAACCAGTCATTGAAGATTGGACCTAATGCAGCAGAAAACTTTCTGGTTGTGTCAGGTAGATTCTTTGCATCATATGTAAAATACAATTTGGCTCTACCTGAAAAACTACTCTATCTCAACTTTTTTACACAATATTTTTTTGATTTATATATGAAATTTCTTAATGAAGATGAAAGCGTATCAATAGAACGCTATATTAAGTATGTTCAACACCTCTGGCAAACCATACTTGAAACAATAAAAAAGCCTAACGAAATCAATGAATTAAAAATTCTTGCGACAAAAGTTCTGTCTGAGCTTAAGGAAAGAGCTAAAGGAGAAGAGAGCGACTATGCTGCAAGAACAGCCATTTACTTAGAGGGATACTTGGAAGCACTAATGAACTTAAAATAATTGACGTGACGCTCCAGTTTGCCCGAAGACAAACAACTTCAAATTAAGGAGAGAATAGTTCTACATATGGAAGAAAAGGGATGGGACGATTTGGGGTACCTATATTTTGCAATATGAGCACGTAGACGTGCATAAATCTAAGAATATGTAAGCATCGCACCCTTGACTATACCAATATTCATATCAAACTCAACCCTATGGTTACAGAACACGTCTACTAGGGGGAGCCATTAAAAAAATACCCGCCCTCGTGGCGGGTATTTTTTAGGTGTCAGTGTTGGCTCAACCTAGCTCCCCGCAGCTACGCTGCCGGTCGCGGGTGAGCAAAATTGATTGATAATCGATTTTGCTCTTTAGGCTTCGCGTAAAAACTCAACTGGTCATCACAAAAACACCGTATGCTCCACCCCAAACACCTTTGCAAACTGCTTTGCGGTTTTAGGGCTAATCTTTCTGCCTTTGATATTGATAATAATTCTATCAAATCTAAGTATAATGATTACATAATGCCTATAATATCAGTCATACTCATCCCGCTGTTGACACTACTAGCACTACCTTTAAAAGAAATTAATCGAAAATATTTTTACAGTCTTGTCGTTTCACTAGGTTTAATAAATACATGTATTACTTGGTTAATGAAAACCCACTTATACCAAATAGATCTTGGCTATCATATGGTTTTTTTAATCGACAGGTACTCTTGGTTCTTCGCTTTATTAATCAATCTTGCTTGGCTGATTACCATCATTTATAGTTATTCATTCGTCAGTTACAATTTCCAACAAAAAGCGGCTAAGTTCAATGCATATTTGGCTATAGTTATAAGCATGGCTTTAGCGACAGGCTTTGCTGGCAACCTGCTAACGCTCTTTGTTTTTTACACACTTAGCATCCCTTTTATCTATCCATTAATTGCTTTGCGCAATTCAGAGCAAGCCATATCTGCCGCTAAGTTTTATTTATGGCAGACTTTAGCTCCAGCAATTTTATTTTTTTTACCAGCAGTAGCTATTGTTTACAGTCTAGAAGGAGATTTCAATTTTACCAGTGCTAGCCCTGGACTACTCAGCAGCAAACCTATTTTGGCATCAATAGTTATAGCCATGTTTATCATTGGCATGTCCAAAAACTGCATCTTCCCTTTTAACAGCTGGCTACCACGCACCATGGTCGCTCCTGCTCCAGTGAGCGCACTAATTCATTCGGTTGCTGCGGTTAAATATGGTCCAATTGCATTAATGAAAATTGCTGTTTATGTTTATGGTTTAGATTTCTTACAACAACTTTCGTCACACTTTCACTATATTGGTTGGCTGACATATCTTTGTGGCTTTACCGCTCTATATGCAGCTTACAAGGCCTACAAAGTCCATGACATGAAACAGAGATTTTCATACTCAACAGTTAGTCAGCTTTCGTATATTATTACCGCAATTCTTGTGGCAAGCAAAACAGTAATAGTTGCAGCGATGCTCCACATCATCACTCATTCTATAGCTAAGATTTGTTTATTTTTCGCCGCAGGCACTTATAGCTGCCTCTACCACACCACCGACGTTAGAGAAATAGCCAAAATCGCACCCAAAACCAAACTCCTTGCAATTTCAATTGCATTTTGCGGCTTTTCTATCGCAGGTTTTCCTTTCCTTGCTGGCTACTTGAGCAAAGACCTAATGCTGCTTGAAGAATTGCATCATGGTAATTATGCCGCTGTAACATTTCTCGTACTCGGCAGCTTACTCAACTTCATCTATATATTACCGATATTAAAAGCTGCTTTTTGGAACAAACATGCCCCTGAACTTGAGTCCAAACCAGTTCCAAAAACTATGACAATAGCAATTTCTTTATGCTTGCTACTGATGATGCTGCTTTCGGTTTACACTTACTACATCATTAGAACTTTTGAAAGCTTCTAATCAATCATATGGCTAACTTTTGCCTTATCTGCAACACTCCGACCACCAGGACTACTGTCCTCAAGAACGGCAAAATTTACCATCATTGCGATAACTGTGATTTCACCCACATAGACCCGCAATTTCATCTTAGCGCAGAGCAAGAAAAACTAAGATACGACCAGCACCAGAATACTAGTGACAACACTGAATACCTAGAAATTTTTGAGCGCTTTATCAAAACAGCTGTAACAGATTGCTTCACTGCGCTCGCAATGACGACGCAGACCAACTTCGGCAGCAGCACGCTCGCAATAACTCCACAGACAAAACACAGCACAGAGCAAGCAGTAACAATCCTCGACTACGGCTCCGGACCCAGCCCAGTCTTAGCAACAATACTAAAAAAGCAAGGATACAATACCGATATCTACGACCCCTACTACGCACCGCAGGAACCGAGCAAACAATACGACCTAATAACATCCACTGAAGTTTTCGAACACCTGAGAAATCCCTTAGAGACTTTAACCCATATCAAAGAGCTACTGAAAAGCAATGGCTACTTAGCGATAATGACCAAATTCCTCCCAGCTAGCAAAGACTTTAGAGCATGGCGCTATAAAGACGATACTACTCACATATCGTTTTATAGCCCTAAGACTTTTAGCCAAATCGCTAAGCTACTAGGGCTGAGCGTAATAAAACACAACAATGAGGATACTATAATATTAGCGAAATGCTCAGCAAACTCAGAAACAATCTAAGCTACAGCCTAATATTCAGCCTAGTACTGGCTCTTATCACCGAGAGACAAATTTTCAGCGATCCCACGGCTATTAACAACGATGTGCGCAACCAAATATATTGGATGGCAAAATTCATTAACCCTAATTATTTCAACGCCGACTATATCGCCTCATACTTCTGCCAGCCGAGCATGATCTCTCCTGTATTCAGCCTCATATATCAGATCGGGTCTCTAATCGCCGACCCCAAACAAGTCTCGCAATTTTTGCCTTTTCCAATAATTCTAATTACAACCTATTACCTCTTTAAATTCACCGCTCTGCACAAAGACTCACGCTATGCATTCTGGATTTGCGCTTGTTTTAATCTCTATAGCTGGACCATGAAATTCACTGCAGGTGGGCTACCCAGATCTTCATTTTACCTACTGCTATTCATGTTTCTATATTATTACAGTGCCCGCAAACCCTTACTGGCACTGGGTTCTACAGTGCTAGCGGCATTGTGCTATCCGACCACCTGCTTTACCATGATGATAGTTCTTGCCGTTGACAAACTCTATCGCAAAAACTTCGACAAACTAAGTCTAGCTACCACAGCAGCTGGCTCATTAACACTAGCTTATAGATACTTATGGCATCGCAACCATGGTTACGGTAATCTCATCACTTTAAGCGACATCCTCAAACTACCAGAATGTTTCCTCGATGGTAGGCGCTGCATCATCATGCTGCCCTACAGCTATACCAAGAACCTAGAACTCAGTCAGCTGGCTATTATTCTAGGCACGATTATCACCGTGATAATCATTATCGCCGCAGTGAATCACTATCTCAAAACCCAAAACATAAAACAGCCAGAATTATTATGGACAAGCGCTTATGTTTCTATTGCACTATTTATAACAGCCCACTTCGTACTACTATACATGTATCTGCCGCATAGATATATCGCTTACACTCTACCGCTTGTGCCTGTATTCCTTATTGCCAGCTCTTTCTACTACCTAGAACAAAAACAACAAAAACTAGCACTATATACAGCAGTGTCAATCACTCTAATAATCATGGCTAGCCAAACAGATTCAGATCTAAGAGGACTAAGTCAAGCCGAGCAGGGAGTACTTAAATACTTAAGCCAGACACCGATTCAGAGCATGATAGCAGCACCACTAGATTTTGCTAGCAATATACCAACCTATAGCTACAGGTCGGTACTCGCCAGTAATGAGACCGATATTCCATTTCACCAAGGCTATCACGCTACTATGCAAGCAAGAATTAAAGATCTTAAGCAGACATACCAAAACCCCGAGAAACTCAAAACTTTTATCCAAAAATATCAAATAGACTATATAGTGCTTGATCAGCGCGAAGCGCATAATATCAGCAGTCTCAAGTCCTGCATAGAATACAACAACTCTAGGTTTAAAGTTCTCAATGCTAGATGCCTAGCAAACTAGAACGCAGAGATAAGCCAATCGCGTAAGTCCTGCAAAGCTAGCAGCAACGATTAGGTCTATTATAATCACTCTCAGTCTTAGCCTTAAACAGCAGACTAGAAACTAGTGGCTGATCTGCATTAATACTACTAGGCTGGTACTCAGTCTCAGCACTAGCAAACTTAACACCGCGAAGAACCTTAAACGCTAGGCTAACAGTACAAACAAACACAATCCACAAACAAATTAAAAACAAAGCAGTAAGAGCAATAATCGCGTATTGATTAAAAATCAATTGTTGCTTCAACAGCAAATCACCAGCATGCAGTGCATTCAGCGCTGCAAAATATCCTATACGTGGATCTAAGCTCGTGAACTTCTCGTAAGCTGCTGTAGTAGTAACTGTTAGCAAAAATAATAAGGGTAACAATGTTATCCAGACATATTTTATCTTCCCGGACTTAGCAAGCAGGCTAGTACAGACGCAGAGAGCTATAGAAGCAAGCATTTGATTAGCTATGCCGAAGAGGGGCCAGAGCATATTCACGCCGCCATTAGGGTCGATAACACCTGCGTAGAGAAAATAACCCCAAGCACTAACGATAACTGCACTAGCCAAAATATTAGCCGCATATGAAGAAGTCTTGCCAAGCGGCGCGTAGATATTACCCAGTAAATCCTGCAGCATAAACCTCGCTACTCTAGTGCCTGCATCTAGGGTAGTTAGTATAAACACTGCCTCAAACATAATCGCGAAGTGATACCAGATACCTAGTAAACCTGAACCAAAAACCTTACTAAAAATATATGCCATGCCCACAGCCAGTGACGGCGCCCCGCCAGTGCGCGCGAACAACGACGACTCACCGACATCCTGCGCTAGTTTAGCCATAGTCTCAGGACTAACACTAAAACCCCAACTAGATATAGTTGCGCAAGCTTCAGCAGCACTAGAACCCACTAGGGAAGCTGGACTGTTAATCGCAAAATAAACCCCGGGCTCCAGCACAGAAGCAGCGAGCATAGCCATCAGCGCGACTAGCGATTCTAGTAGCATACTACCGTAACCAACCAGCCTAATATCACGCTCACTAGCAAGTATCTTCGGCGTAGTCCCGGAAGCAACCAGTGAATGGAAACCCGAGATAGCACCGCAGGCTATAGTGATAAACATAAAAGGAAAAACTTTGCCGCCGAATATAGGACCAGTACCATCGACGAACTTGGTGATGGCTGGCATCTGCAAATCTGGGCGCAGCAACAACACAGCTAAAGCAAGCAGCACAATAGTGCCAAGCTTAAGATAGGTAGATAAATAATCTCTCGGTGCAAGCAGCAACCACACAGGCAGCACCGCCGCCAAAAACCCATAAACAATCACCGCCCAAGCTAGTTGCTCAGCAGATAAATTAAAGTAACTACCCCAGCTATAAGCTGCAATATACTGCCCGCCTACTGTTGCAGCTAGAACCAGCACTAGGCCTATGATCGAAGCCTCCAAGACTTTGTCAGGTCTGAGATAGCGCATATATAGTCCGACAAGTACAGCTATTGGAATAGTAGCAGCGACAGTAAAACTCGCCCAAGTACTATGGGTCATAGCTTTGACTACTACTAGACCTAGCACCGCAATTAATATCACTACTATCATTAGCGTGCCTATAAGTGCGGTGAAGCCAGCTACTGGACCAAGCTCTTCCTTGGCTATTTGTCCTATGCTTCTACCATCACGGCGCGTCGAGAAGAACAAGACCAGCATATCCTGCACCGCACCACCTAAGACTGAACCAGCTAGTATCCATAGCGTACCAGGTAGATAACCGAACTGTGCTGCCAGCGTAGGACCTACTAGTGGACCGGGGCCTGCGATAGCAGCGAAGTGATGCCCGAATACTACCCACTTATTAGTAGGCAAATAATCTTTACCATCGTTAAGTCTTTCGCTAGGACAAGCACGCGAAGGATCTAAGACTAAGACTCGCGCGCAAATCCATGCCGCATAGAACCTATAACCTATTACATAACAGCAGAGCGCCGCAAAAATAAACCAAATCGCACTAATAGTCTCATGCCTATATAGAGCAATAAAACTTAATAACGCTGCAGCTCCAAGTGAAGCAGCAAAAACACGCTTAGAAAAGAATTTCTCTCTGCTTAAATAACCCATAAATTAACGCACTAAAGCTCTTGAGCTTTCTGTAAGCACTACATTACAAATACGCTGACTACTGCCATTAATACTACGCAGAACATCTAGAACCTCAAGATTAACTCTATCGTGCTCAAGATCATTATTGCTTGACATTTGCTCTATAGCAGTACTACGAAACTGCTCAGCAAATTTAGCCAAGGCTTCTATCTCGCGTGAAGTCTTGATAGCAGCTTCCCTAGAGCCTTTGAGGAAGGCATCCACCGAATAGTTAAAACATCTCACCGTACGGAAAAAATAATAATCCAAGCCCTTAAACCTCTCATCAAAAGTAGGTAGCTTTCTATCCATCTCTTCAAGCGAATAGCTCAGTCTATGAACTATATGCTCGATCTCATTAATCACCGCAGTTTGATTAAGTATGTCTGAGGTCTCAGCGACACCCAGCTTAAAATTGCCTCTAGCATTAACCTTACTAAGGAACTTGAGTAGATCTCTTCTTAGCTCACCATGATCACGCTGCAAATCTTGTATGCGCGCGAACTCAAGCTTATGCTGATTGAGGAAATATTTACCAGCAACACAAAGCATCTCTCTTACTATGCTTCTAAGACAGCGCACCCCATCTCGCGACTGCACTAGAGCTATATCCGGGTTTTGCGAGAAATTACCAACCACTGGCATATGGTATTTCTTAGCTATAGCGGTCTCATCTGGTGGCACGCAAATAGCACTGAGCCAAACTAGTTGATTAATAAAAGGAATAGCGATAGCAACAGTAATGGTGTTAAAAGCTAATTGTGAGTATGCAATAAATTGTGCAACGTTACCTGGCTGGGTAAAGAGGCTTATAAAATGAGTAAACTGTGGCACTATAAAAGCGAAAGGTAGTACCCCGAGTATATTGAATATGATATGAGCTGCAGCTACGCGTTTAGCTTGGTATGAAGTCTTGAGCGAAACTATAACTGCGGTAACGCAGGTGCCGATATTAGCTCCGAGCATAAGCGGCACTGCTGCTTCTACGGTGAGTAGTCCCTGCATGCCAAGTCCTATCATCACACCAAGAGCTCCGGCGCTAGAGTGGATTAGCGCTGTGAATGCAGCACCGACCAGAATTCCGATTAAGGGACTCTCGAAATTCTGCATCATATCTAAGAAAATCTGTGAATGTCTTAGCGGCTTCATTGATTCTGACATTAGTTCGAGACCATAAAGCATAACCCCGCAACCCATAATGGCGTTGCCGATGTAGATAGTCTGATTGCGCTTTGCTAGTGCTTGAATCATAAAGCCAGCAAACACTATGCCCAAAGCCCAATCTAAAATATTTAAAGCCATTAATAGACCGGTAGAAGAAGTCCCGATATTAGCGCCGAGCATCACGCCGACAGTGCGTTCAAAAGTGATTAATCCTGATTGAACAAAGGAAACTAATATAGAAGTTACAGCAGTACTACTTTGTACTATAAAAGTTATTACTGCGCCCAGTAAAACGCCAAGCCAAGTATTTTTGGTTGCTACTTCGATGGCGCGTTTAAACGCTGGACCCGCTGCATTGCGCAGATTTAGATCCATGACATCAAGCCCGTAGAGTAGTAGTGCAGTCCCCCCCAGTAGAGTTACAACCGAAAGGATACTAAAGCTTTCTTGAGACATGCTCAGCATGGAATTCTAGCATAGCAAAAACGAGCCAGACGGCTCGTTTTTGCGCTTCCAACCACGAGTGCAGAATCCAAGCTACTGCACCTTAAACATTATCTGGCTTTTAAATATGATCTCTCAATCAGCCAAGCCAGGATGAAACCCGAGAGACTTGCAGCTAAGCCAACCATAAGACTGGGGAATTTAATACCCAAGATACTAAGACCATAGTTGTCAGCATAGAGCAGTCCCAATATCCCAAACCAAATCGAGAACTGCGCGCCCAATTCACTCTCAGTCTTAGTATAAAGTGCCATAGTCAGCGGCACAAATAAAGAAACCAAACTAACTATCGAAGCACCACCGACAAGTTCATATATGGTTTTATTGCCATGACTAATGATTAGAGCCGCCACCGCGATAATCACCACCGAGCCGCGCAGTATACCAAGCAACTGCTTATCACTTACTTTATGATGCAGAGCTGGTTTAATTATATTCTCAGCAAACACAGTAGCAGGCGCAAGCATCGCACCACTGGCAGTACTCATCACCGCTGACAGAAACGCTCCGAAGAACATCACTTGCAGCCATATATCATCTTTGCCTATAACCGAGAGCAGAAGAGTCTGCTTAGTTAAATGCTCTGTATCAATAAGTCCATTAGCTTTAGCCATAAGCACAATAACTAAAGGTAAGATCCCGACAGTCATATAAAGCAGGCAAGCTAAATATGAAGATAGCTGTGCGTTGTCTTCAGAGTCTGAAGTCATAACTCGCTGGAATACATCCTGCTGGGCTATAGAACCGACACCGATCACCATCCAGGCAGCTATATAATCAAGCCAAGCTTGAGGCTTAGCTTCGGGTACAAAATTAAAAAAGCCAGCTGGATAGCCCTTAAACACAAGCGCTAAATCTGGAGTCATAAGTGCAAGCTTAATCGTAATCACCACTAGACCTACAATAATTACTACTGTTTGAATAAAATCAGTAATAGCTATAGCGAACATACCACCAGCATAGGTGTAAGCTAGCACCACTAAAGTGGCTATCCATATACCTATATTCTGCGGCAAGCCTGTTACAGTCTCGAGCACAGTAGCTACTGCTATTAGCTGGGCTGCCACCCAGCCTATATAAGAGAGCACCATAAACACACTGGCTACTACTTCCACTCTGCGCCCAAACCTACGCGCAAAAAGATCATTGATAGTTAGCATATTAAGCCGGTACATCTTGCGCGCGAAGAACATAGCCACAAGAAATAAACAAAGCGCCGCACCAAAAGGATCTTCAATAACACCCAAGACCCCACCTTTCATCAGCTCAACTGGAGCACCAAGCATAGTCTCCGCGCCAAACCAAGTAGCGAAGATAGCAGCGGTACTTACCATCAACGGCATCTTCTTATTAGCAGTAGCAAAATCCTGAGCGCTCTTAATAAACCTTGTCGCGCCAACACCAACAGCGACAGTTATAAGGAAATACAAAAATATAAAAGCTAGTAGAACCATTTAACCATAAGGAATTATATATCCTCTGGCTCGGAATTACCAATCTATCTGGGCGACGCTGCTAGCACCTTGGGTCTCCATGATTTCTTGCTTAATCATAGGGATAATATTAGAAGGCAGCTCGGTGTTACCCGCAAGCTGCTCTACTATATTGGTTAGCATGGCATCAAAATCTTCTTGATTATTAGCTTGAAGTGCTTCTTGCACCGCATCGGTAATAGCTTCACTAAGAACCGGATCTGGCTGCGACTCTATATCCATGCGTGCAGACGCAGATAATGGCAGGGCACGAGCAGGCGTATATAGCGCTGCTAAAAGCGCTGGAAGAATTAAAATTTTAACTAATTTGTTCATAGCTAGCCCCTTGTATCTAGTACTTTCCCCGTATCGGTTAAACTCAGGTTAAGGAATGAAAAAATTTTTCGCCACCCTCAGCTTACTATATATATCTATCGGCAACCCGGCTCTTGGCTGCAGTCTTTGTGCTTGTCCTTGCGATCAAATAGTATTCGGCGGACCGATAGTAGCGACCCCGGGGTTTACCCCTAAGCAAGGTCAGCTAGTCATAGGTACCAGCTGGATTTATCAGGGCGCAGATACTATTAGCTACGCTTCCATGCTTAATTATGCTCGACGCGACCAGCATGTACACAACCATTCAGCAGCTAACAGCCTTGCGCTCAATGCCTTATACGGCATTACTGACGATCTAAGTATCGGTATAAGTTATCCCTATGTTTTTCGCTCTAATATCCAAACTGCTCATGATGCTGTCTATAATGATGGCGACTCTATTGGTTTTGGTGATATGAGCTTAACTGCTCGTTATCGTTTCTTAGAGCATAATGACTGGCACGCAGCTCTTATCGCGGGACTCAAACTACCTACAGGCGAAACCAGTGAGCGCGCTCCAGACGGAGTGAAACTCGGTATAGACCATCAACCGGGCACTGGTTCTCTCGATCCGATTATGGGACTAGCTCTAACTAAAGTTGCTGCGCCGTTTACCTACACTGCTAGTGCTTTATATAGATTATCTACTCGCGCCGATCAAGATACAGCTGTAGGCGACACTCTACTCTATAATCTTGCCGCGACTTACACTATAGACGCCGAGCTAGGCAACTGGCTTGAACGTCGCTTCCCGACTCAAATCCTGGGACACAATAGCCGCTGGGCAGCAGTACTAGAACTTAATGGAGTTTTTCAAGAACAGCTCGAGTATCAAGGTCATAAAGAAGAAGGACATGGCGGCAATGTTATATACCTAAGCCCTGGACTAAGCATGGCACTAGACGATAAGCTCTACTCTAATTTATCTTTAGGTTTTCCTCTTATCGAAGATCTTAGTGGAGTGCAGCCCGGTGCTGGTTTGAGGATTTTTCTTAGCCTAAATTATTTACTCTAACGTCATTGCGCAACGTAAAACGCCCCGTCATTGCGAGCCCGAAGGGCGAAGCAATCCATTATTAGTGGGCGGAGCTGGAATATTGAGAGCGCGGCAGCATGATAGAATAGCTACCCGTGAGCAACATAGAACCCAATAGCTTCGCCAAACGCAGCACTATAGAACAAGTGGAAGAAGGCAATACTCTTGCTCCCAAGTTCGATGCTGCAGGACTTATACCTGTAGTTTGCACCGCATACCATAGCGGCGAACTATTAATGCACGGCTACATGAACGAAGAAGCGCTGCGCAAAAGCATAGAGACCGGTGAAGCACATTACTATAGCCGCAGCCGCAAAACACTGTGGCACAAAGGCGCAACCAGTGGTCTAGTACAAAAAATTCGCGAGTTTAGAATTGATGATGATCAGGATTGTGTGTGGATTCGCGTAGAAGTTCTAGGTTCTGGAGCTAGCTGCCATGTCGGCTATAGATCTTGCTTCTACAGAGAAGTGCCTATTAGTCCTCAAGCAGCTAAATTCTCAGATATTGAACTTAAGTATCTTGAGCAGGATAAAGTATTCGATCCCAAAGAAGTTTATGGTGATGCACCGAACCCGACCATATTGTAGTGTTAGCGTCCGTTAGTTTAGATGCCCGCGCTTGATACTTTCTTTGTTGATATCCTGCAGGGTTTCATAGAATTCTATAGACCAAGAGCCTCTATGTTTGCGCGCTGCGTCTCTGTATTTTTCGCGCACTTTAGCCAGAAAACTATCTGGCCACTCTAGTACAGGGCCTTTGGCGCGAATAGCCAGCTTATACTCATCTATTAATTTAAGTAGTGGTTTCGCGGTGGCTTGTTCTGCTTGGCTGACCATAATTCAGCAAATATTAGCAAAATATTGCGGTCTAATAAGTTTCTCAAGCTAAGACCCTTAACCTAGTTCTTAAAACATGCGTGGTTGAGCCACAATTCAAGGTAATACATATTACACATTGTGATAACATGATTAGCGTCGATGACAACGACAACTGCGACCAATTTAAGCCAGGACCCGAAGCCAACAAGGGCCCAGACTGTCACGACTACTCAAACTGGCCAAACCTTAACCAAAAGTGATAATACCGAGTCACGCAACATCAATGTTGAACTTGCAAACGCTGAACTAGCAAAGAATCAAACAGAAACTACTACTATCCTGCCTGATGCCGAAGAGAAAAACATGGTTATCAAAGCACTTAATACCATTAGCGAACATAAAAAACCCATAGTAAAGTTTGCCAACTACTTGCAAGCTGGAGCTAACGCTCTATCATTCATTAGCAAGTTTCCATTTTTGGCAAGTTTAAAGAAAATCGGTGACCGCATTGGCGAGGCTGGAACCAAATTCTTCTTCCTAGTCAATGGTGGTATTAATGCCTTCCAACAATTCCAATTCAAAAACTTCACTGGTTTTCTTGGCTATCTTGTCTATGTTATGAATGGTCTTTTCGTACCGCAAGAGAAGACCTATATGCTCAATGGACTTGGTGTCGGGCTAACCCAGTGGGTTAACCAAGCTAATAATGCCCTTAAAGACGAGGGACATAAAGGTACATTTACCAGTATTGGTGATCACATCACTAAACTTTTTAGAGGCACAGCGAAAATAATTAGTCAAAGCTGGCGCAATCCTATACAAGCCATGAAAGAAGGTAAACCTATCTTAGGTTTAGGCGGGGCGTTTATGGCACTCTATGGTGTCGCGCACTGGGCTATAACTGGTAACGTTAAAGTCGGCAAATTCTTCAGAAATCTTCTTGGTGGAGCAGCGCTAGATGGCGAGCAGATCTTAGGTCATCAACTTAAATACAAACGAGAGAATTATGCCAAGTCTGGTATAGCTTATCTGGTTGGAACTTTCTTCGATTACATTAGAGATTTCGTACCATCACTCAATGAATTTTTCAGACCATTAAGCTTCTTATTCGATGGTTTCGGACGTTATTATCAGGGCGTTTCTGAGCAAAATAACGAACAGTCTAACGCTCACTTATCTAAAGAAGAACTAAGCGCAATAGAAGCTAAACACCAGTCAACAAACAAACCTTCATATATGAGCATGCTTACTGACTTATTCAAAAACTGGTTTAGCACAGCCAAAACAAATGCTAATATCATAGCCAATGCCAATGACCAAGGAGAACTCATTAGTGCAGCAGCTTAGACAAGAGCTAATAGAGCTTGGTGCTTTTGCTTCTGCGCGCAGTTGGGTTCCAGCCACCAGTGGTAATTTTTCGCAGCGAATTAATAGTGCTGAATTTATCATCACAGCTTCTGGACCAGATAAGGGTGCACTCACTGAAGCTGACTTCGTAGTAGTCCCAGTGCAAGCTGATGATCTTAGCTCTATCAAGCCTAAGCCGTCTGCTGAAACACTATTACACTCACAGCTATATAGGTTTCGCGAGGATATAACTGCGGTAGCTCATATTCATTCACGCCATAGCGTACTAGTCTCTAAACATTCAGCCCGCGAAGAACTACTACTCTCTAACTACGAATTGCTTAAAGCCATCTCCAGCAACAAAAGCCACGAGACTAGGGTTAGATTACCAATATTCAAAAACACCCAGAACATAGAAGCACTGGCGCGCGAAGTTGAACTTTATATGCAAGAAGAGAACCCTGAGCTCACCGCCTATCTCATCGAAGGGCATGGGCTTTACACTTGGGCGCAGTCTATGACCGAACTTAAGCGACATCTTGAAGCATATGATAGCTTATTGGATTTTGAGTGGGAGAGAATTAAACTATGTCAAGACTACTAATCTACACCGATAGAGGCGATATATTACTCGACACCGAGAACGCCGTACGCATCAGCAATGAGCTCGCGCTAGCGGGCATAGGCTTCAGGCGCTGGGCGACTCAGGCTAGCACCGCTGCTAGCACCGAGGAGATACTTCACGCATACGATAGCGATATTAAACAAGTAATGCAAGCACACAAGTTCTCAAGCGTTGATGTTATTAGTATGAGTCAAAGCTCAGAGAAAATTCGCGAGAAGTTTTTAAGCGAACACATACACTCAGATGACGAAGTAAGATTCTTCATCGATGGTAGTGGTTTATTCTGCTTGCATATAGACGATAAGGTTTATCAAATACTTTGCACCCAAGGCGATTTTATTAGCGTGCCAGCTAACACTAAACACTGGTTTGATATGGGCAGCTGCCCTAACTTCAAGTGCATTCGTTTCTTCGAGAACGAAGCAGGCTGGGTAGCTCAGTACACTGACGATGATATCGCTAAGCGTTTTCCGCTGCTCGACGATTTAGTGGCGGTAGCAGCTTAATGATAAGTCATATTGTTACTGATATTGAAGGTACTACCTCCTCTATTAGCTTTGTTAAAGAAGTACTGTTCCCTTATTCGCGCGCCAATCTGCAAGAATTCCTCAGTGGCATCGAAGGCGCCAGCACAGAAGTGCAGCGCATACTTAGTGAAGTGCCCGGCTCAAGTCTTAGCGATAAAAGCAATCTGCTTATTCAATACATAGATGAGGATCGCAAATTCACTCCACTCAAAGAACTGCAAGGACTAATCTGGAAACATGGCTACGAGCAGGGTCACTTCAAAGGACATATCTATAGAGATGCTTATGAAGAACTATGCAAATGGCATCAAGCTAGTATTAAGCTCTATGTCTATTCATCTGGTTCAGTCTTTGCCCAGAAGCTGATATTCGGCTACACCGAGTTCGGTGATATCAACCATCTCTTCAGCGGTAATTACGATACTCGCATCGGTGCTAAAGTCTCCAAATCTTCTTACGAGAATATCGCTCGTGACTTAGGGGTTGCAGCCAGTTCGGTCTTATTCCTCTCTGATATGGCAGGCGAGTTAGATGCCGCTAAGGCTGCTGGCATGCAGGTAATACAGCTAATGCGTGAAGCAGATCTTAATCCTGATGCGCCGCATAGACAGGTGCATGATTTTCATGCGATTAGCGTCTAAGACTAAGTACCGGCAAATACAATCTCGGCTCAGAACGGTGCCAGTAGACTCCTGTACTCATAAGCTCGCTTAGATTAGTAAACTGATAGCGATAACTAAGCGCTCGAATATATTTAGGCGGCTGAGCAGCATAAGGACTATAGGCTAGATGCCGCGTCACCACAGCATCTCCTTCAAGCAACCTCATCGCAAGATTAACTAGCCAGATATTCTGCTGCCAAGGTGATAGCGCCGCAAACCACATCTGCCAGTCTAGGCGCGGTTGCATTGGTGCTATTTGTGGCGGCATACGATACGGGTCACCAGGCTTATACTTAAACTCATAATCTAGCCATTTCTGTCCATCATTAGACCCTTGAATAATAATCTCGCGGCGCTCAGTGGTCATCACCGCAAACAGACCATAAGGACTAGCTAGATGATTGTGGTAAATAAAATTGAGTGGCTTGAATAATACACTAGAACTATGTATTTGGATTATTGGCTGAGTCTTAAACAAACTCGCTAGGTTTTGGTTGATTAGTAGCAGATTAATATAGAGCAGCAGAAAAACCAAAATAGCTATAAGCGGCGTCAACAACACAGTAGCCTGCTGGAAAGCCCTAAGCCCTTGCACAGAGCAAGTTCTCAGCCCCCGAGGATTATAATCAAATAATAATAAAGTTATAACAATGGTGAGCAAATTAAAAAAACAATAATTGCCTGTAGCGATAATAATTAGCTGCAAAGCTATAAATGCAAAGCCAGCTAGATAACGCAAACGTGCTCGCAGCACACTGAAGCGCGAATTACTGCTTAAATCACCGCCGGCAAAAATAAGCCAAGGTAGCACTAGTTCTATCACAAACATCAAAGCGCAGCTAATATAGTCAAACCAAGCAGGCAGCTGATGCACAAAATAACTAAGTGGATTAGGTATAGGTTGAGTCTGATAGTGATAATTAAGCGCAGTCATAGTAGCCCAAGCTCTATCAGCACTAGCAAGCTTAACCACTCCAGAAAGAAACATCAGCTTAAATAAAAGCAATAAGAGGCAATAATAAATAAGCCTAGCTGAGATATTAAAACCACGCACACTAGTAAAATGCAAAAGCAACGCAAGAAAGCCCGTCTCTAGCAAGAGTGCGTCCCACTGAAAACTCATAAACACTGAGCCGAAGCTAACAAAACAATAATAAACAATGAAACACAAAAGTAAACCCAGACTGGCAAAACGTCTCAGCATCACAAGTAGGCTCGCTATTATGCCAAGCGCGCA
>Ga0172367_10000994_pt1 | contig 42685 bp, 40 predicted proteins | sample Lak10m_FD_114542 | JGI IMG/M metagenome (GOLD analysis project Ga0172367, IMG submission 114542) | Freshwater microbial communities from Kabuno Bay, South-Kivu, Congo - kab_022012_10m | ecosystem: Environmental > Aquatic > Freshwater > Lake | place: Democratic Republic of the Congo: South-Kivu...
AAAAATTATGGAATGATTGAAAATAGCAGGTGTTTTCAAGTCGGTAACGGCAAATTATCGCCGCATATCATTTTAGTATAATTACTTACAGGGGTTTATTTTTTCAACATTTGGACACCAGTGTTCCCTTACAATTTTACCAGTTATCAATGTCCTTATCATTCCTGTCATCATTTTTTCACCCTTGCGGAAAAGGTGTTTGATTGACTATATTTGCCATTATGTCAAAATTCTTCCCGTGGAGCCATCGCCATGACCGATCTCAAATATTTTGCTGAATTGCGCCTGAAATCTGGTTTGTCCATTGAAAAGGTAGCTAACCTGACCGGTTACAGCCCGCGAGAGGTATACCGATGGGAAAACAACGAGGTCAAACCACGTAAACTGGTTCTTGACAAGCTTCTGCGGATCGCACAGTCATCGGCAGTCTATGGCAGATCGTCATACGATTTCACCTTCATCGATCTTTTTGCCGGAATCGGCGGGATGAGAAAAGCGTTCGATGACCTCGGCGGCAAGTGTGTTTTTACAAGCGAGTGGGACAAGTACGCTCAACGAACCTATCTGGCAAACTATCATAATGATCATGGTGTAGCTGGGGACATTACCAAAATAGAGGCTGGCGATATTCCCGAACATGACATTCTGGTTGCCGGGTTTCCGTGCCAGCCCTTTTCAATTGCCGGTGTATCGAAAAAAAACGCACTCGGCAGACCACACGGGTTTGCGGACAAGACGCAGGGAACGCTCTTTTTTGATGTTGCGCGGATCATCGAACATCACAGACCAAAAGCGATTCTTCTGGAGAACGTAAAAAATCTGGGCAGCCACGACAAGGGAAAAACCTTCAGGGTAATCTGCGATACCCTCAGGGAGCTTGGTTATTTTTTCGATGTAAAGATTATCGATGCAATCCACTGGGTACCGCAACACCGTGAGCGTATTTTCATCGTCGGATTCCGCGATGACTGCGATTTCAGCTTTGACCGTTTTGATTATCCGGCGGAAAATAACCAGCCGATTCTTCAGTCAATCCTGCCTCCTGAGGACGGGTCGGAACAGGAAGAAGAACCCTACACTTCGGGTCTGACAGGTAAGGTTGCCGACAAGTATACCCTTTCCAATCACCTTTGGGAATATCTGCAAAAGTACGCGGAAAAACATAAGGCAAGAGGCAACGGATTCGGATTCGGTCTGGTCGGTCCTGATGATACGACAAGAACGCTTTCAGCTCGCTATTACAAGGATGGCTCTGAAATCCTTGTAAGGCAACATGGTAAAAATCCAAGAAGGTTGACACCGCGAGAGTGTGCCCGTTTGATGGGATTCGATTCGCCTTCGGGCAGCAGCTTTGTCATTCCGGTTTCTGATACCCAGGCTTACCGTCAATTCGGCAATGCTGTCGTGGTTCCTGTTGTCAGTGCAGTAGCTCAGTATATGCTTGAATATCTGTTCGATGGCGTGTCAGCTGACCAGCTGAGATTCGGATTCATGACCGAACTGGCCTGATCACCGGCTGTGTATGGCTGACATAGTATCACCGGAAAAACGAAGCCGGATGATGGCCGGAATCGGCCCAAAGAATACAAAACCGGAAATGATTATCCGGAAAGGCTTGCATTCAAAGGGCTACCGATACAAATTGCATGTCTCAAAGCTGCCGGGAAAGCCTGATCTGGTATTCCCGAAATTCCGTGCCGTTGTTTTTGTGCATGGTTGTTTTTGGCATGGACATGGTTGCAGATTATTCAAATGGCCTTCGACCCGTCAAGAGTTCTGGCATGTCAAAATCAACCGAAACCGCCAGAAAGATATTGATTCACGATCGGCATTATTCTCTGACGGATGGCGAATCGGCATAATATGGGAATGCGCTGTAAAAGGCAAAAATCGTCTGCCACTCGATGAATTGACCAGAAAAATCGGCGAATGGTTACAAGGTACATCGATTTACACGGAAATAAGGGGAGTTGATCATGACGCATGATCTCGTTTCATGGCTTTCTGATTTCTATTCCAGGAACTGGCTCTGGTATGCCAAACGCCTTTCAGGGAATGATACGCTTGCCAATGGCGCCCATCAGGCTGGCCCTTATGTACCGAAAAACATTCTTTTTCAGGTTTTCCCGACACTTCACAATCCGGAAAAGGAAAATCCGGATGTCCGCTTCAGGATTTCTATCGATTCACACGAAGACAAAAGACAAGTTCGTGCAATATGGTATAACAACAAGCTGTTCGGAGGCACCCGCAATGAAGCCCGTATCACAGGCTTCGGCGGAATGGATTCCGCGCTTCTTGATCCCGAAAATACTGGTGCACTGGCAATCTTCGCATTCAGGATTGACTCCGACAGTAAAGACATCTCTTGCCATGTATGGATTTGCAGAAATCCGGAAGAAGAAGAGCTTGCCGAAAGCCATATCGGAGTGATCGAACCCGGTAAATGGGTGCTCCACAAATTTGACGGTGCCGGTACCCTTGAAAAACAGAATGAAAGGCTTCTCCCCAGAACAAACTGCTGGCTTGACGAAAAAGATATTCCTCCAAAATGGCTGATAGTTTTCCCAAGCGGAAGGGAAATCATACGTAAAGCCATCGAACTGAGACCAGAATTTTCTGTTTTGCCGCCAGACAAGCGTCTGGTAAAAAGACGAGATTGCGAGTTTGAGCTGTTTAAAAGTCTTGAAAAAGCCTTTGAGTTCGAGAGGATAACAGGGCCTTTTACCAGCATCGACACCTTTCTTGATATAGCCAAAACTATCCTGCAAAGAAGGGCGTCGCGATCCGGCAGATCGCTTGAATTGCACCTGAGGGAAATTTTCCTCGAAGAATCTCTCAGGGAAGAGATTGATTTTTCATATCAACGCATATCCGAAATCAGTAAAAAACCGGACTTCATTTTTCCATCTGTCAACAACTATCGTAATCCTGCTTTTCCTGCTGAAAACCTCAGAGTTCTGGCAGTCAAAACCACCTGCAAGGACAGATGGCGGCAGATCATCAATGAAGCCAACAGGATCGGCAAAAAACACCTGTTCACCCTCCAGGAGGGGATATCCCTCAACCAGTTCAGGGAAATGCGCGCTCACGATGTTCAGCTTGTCGTACCCGCTGAAATCATCAAAATGTATCGCAAAGATATTCGCCCCGAAATAATGACACTGGATGGATTTTTAAGCGAAATCAAAACACTGGAACGACAATAGCAACTGCTTGCTATACAATTTTCACAAAAATTGTATCCCGGCCACAACGCTATTACGTCACAATATTCGTATTATCCGATTTTCAAGCTGGATATGTATCTGGATAAGCACGGGAAAGGTTACGCTCTTTGTTGTATATTTTTTGGTGAAAGTCCCCTGTACTGGCAACTGTTTTTTCTGAAGCAATGGAGCGCATTCAATCCATCAGCGCAGCACGTATCGCCTGGTGCTGCACCGATTACGGCATCACACCAGATTAGCTTGCGTTTGAGCTGGGCCTTTCAGTGAGCAGCATCGAGGAGGTGATGCCGAGCGAGGGTGGGCTTACCTTTAACCAACTTCGTAAAATTGCTGACTATTTCGGTCGCGGCGTGCTCTTTTTCCTCGAAACAGGGCCGGTCGATGAAACAAAGATTTATACCGCGCAATTCCGTGCGCTTGCCAATCAGAAGTCCGAGGTGACGCCCGAATTCAAAAAGCTGATCGAGCGCACTGAAAAGCAGCGAGAGGTCTATCTGAGCCTGCTCGAAGAGCTGGACGATACCGGGCAACTGCGCTTCGATCCGCCCGATCTTCAGCGTCTACCCCTTGCCGACGCAGCCCGCACAGTTCGCCGGTGGCTTGCGGTGGAAGACGCCAATAACTTTGACTCCTACCGCAAAGCCGTGCAGGAAAAAGGCATTCTGGTTTTTCGTAGCAACGGCTACAACGGCAAGTGGCAGATACCCAAGGAGAACCCGATTCAGGGATTTACCCTGTACCATTCGGTCTTCCCGGTGATTTTCGTTAAAAAGCATACATCAGAACGCCGCCAGAGCTTCACGCTCATGCACGAACTTGGCCATCTGCTCTTGCATCAGAGCAGCACCATCGACGACGAGGCCGATCTCTGCTCGCATGAAGGCCGCGAACGGGAAGCGAACGCCTTTGCTGGAAATCTGCTGGTTCCCGACGAGTTTCTCGCCACGGTCGATGACGCCGCGCGCCCCGACGAGGTCTCGCAGTATGACGTCTGGCTGGATCGCCACTGCAAGCACTGGGGCGTGAGCACCGAGGTGATTCTGCGCCGCCTCACCGATGCCCGGCGATTGCCGCAAAGCGAGTACAACACCTACCGGCAATGGCGCACGAACCTCGCACCAGACGAACACGATAGCGGTAGCCGCTTGTACCGCCATCGCGAACCAAGGCATCTGTTCGGAGACCCCTTCGTCCGTTCGGTGCTCGATACGCTGAACAACCGGCACATCACCCTGACGAAGGCAAGCGGTTATCTCGACAGCATCAGAATCAAGGATCTGCACCAGCTGGAGCGGTTCTATGAAGGTTTTTGATGCCTCATCCATCATTCATGCCTGGGATAACTACCCAGCGGAGCAGTTTCCAGGCCTCTGGAGCTGGATGGCGAGTCAAATGGCAGACAGGAACATCGTTATCCCTCGCGTGGCGTTCGATGAAGTCAAACACAAAGCGGCAGAGTGCTCGACATGGCTCAAGGAGGCGAAAATCGAGTTGCTCGAAGTGAATAACGTAATTGTTCAAGAGGCTTTGAGAATCAGATTCCTTCTTGGTATTTCCGGGGATGCGTACCATGCCAAAGGGGTAGACGAAAACGACATTTTTTATCATCGCGACAGCAAGCGTGCATCAATCCATACTGATCTCGGATGAAGGCAGGCAGAAACTGCCCGATACTCCAAAAAAGCGAAAAATCCCGGCCGTTTGCGCCATGGATGAGGTCTCCGTTCACTGCATCAACTTCATAGAGTTCATCAAACAATCAAAAGTGGTATTCGGTTAGAAATCCAGCTTAACCTTTTTCCCCATGAACGAAGCTGAAACCAGAGCCAAACTCATCGATCCCCTGCTTGCGGGGAGCGGATGGGGCGTGGTCGAGGGATCGAAAGTCCTGCGGGAGGATTTGATGATCAACGGGAGGATTCAGGCAGGAAGCACTCTCGCTCAATCGCTGAAAGCGGATTACGTACTCGTCTACCGGGGCCGGAAACTTGCAGGCCAAAAGTGACGAGCTGAAGGGTGGCAAAGGGGTGCACAGGCGAAGAGCTATGCCGCGAAGCTTCGGCTCGCCACCACCTTCGCCTGCAACAGGAGGGAAAGCTACCGCATTTGCATGAAAAGCTGCGTTGAAGGGCTTGTAGATACATTTCCGTCACCCGGCAATCTCTGACGGCAAACCTTCGACGAGGTTGCGCCGTGGCAAGAGCGCTTCGACGGCGTGCCCTTCGAGGAGATGGCAGCACGAAAAAGGTGCGCTACTATCAGGAACTTGCGGCCAACAGGGCGCTTGCCTCTATAGCTGCCGGGCGGCAGCGCGTACTGTTCACCCAGGCAACCGGCACAGGCAAAACTTTCATCGCCTTTCAGATCGTCGAAGCTCTTCCAGAGCCGTCGGAACCTCAACCGCGACGGCGGGCGGTGGCCTCGCGTACTCTTTCTCGCCGACCGGAACAACCTTGCCGATCGGGCGTTCAACGACTTTTCTCCCTTTCAGTCCGATGCGCTCGCCCGCATCGAGCCGGATGAGATTCGCCGGAACAGACGGGTGCCTACCAACGGCAGCATCTTTTTCATCATCTTCCATACCTTCATGACAGGCCCGGAGAGCTCTCCCTGTTTCGGAGAGTATCCGCCTGACTATTTCGACCTCGTCATCATCGACGAGTGCCACCATGGAGGTGCGAACAACGAGAGCAACTGGCGCTCCCTTCTCGAATACTTCTTGCCCGCCGTGCAGATCGGCCTGACCGCCACACCGAAACGGCGCGATAACGTCGATACCTACGAATATTTCGGCGAACCGACGTCCATCTACTCGCTCAGGAAGGGAATCGAGGACGGATTCCTGACGCCCGTTGTAGTGTTTCCTTTGCAAGGAGTTGGCAGGGTGGACAAGATGGACAGTGTGGGCGGAAGAGGCGACTGGGTGGCATTGCTCGGTTTGTGTGAAAGAACAAGGGCGGACACGCAGGTCCGCCCCTACAAAAACTGGATGCCCTATCGCGCAATCACAACATCGTGCCTATTCCGAGCAGGTCGGCGATGTTGGCTTTGGGGTTGATGACCGGGCGGATGCTGGAGGTGGCGCAGGTCATGATGGTGGTGACTCCGGGGCCGTGACCGGCTTCACGGCAGTCGCTGTGCACGACGACGCCGATGGTGATGGCGCCTTTGCGGTAAGCGCGACCGTAACGGTTGTCCTGATCGAGCAGGGCGACGAAGTCTCCGAAGCGGATACGGTCGATACCGAACTCCCTGACGGCGTCGGGGTCGCTGGTCACGATGTCGTAATCGCCTTTGGCGACGTGCGCGGAGCCGATGCCGGAGCCCATGCAGTAGGCTGGTACCACGGTGGTTACCGGCACTTCGAGCACGCCGTCTTCAGCAACCTGAATGTTCATTTTGGCGAGCAGCGAGGGGTCGAGATTGAAGAGCGAAATCTGCGGAAAGTCTGTCAGCTTCAGCCCCTGGCCGCGTGACTTCACCATGATGGTGTCGCCATAGGCCATCTTCTCTTTGACTTCACGGGGAAAATCGACGATGATGTGCTCCGAACCGCCATGATGGCCGATCACTACACCCGTCTCGCCTTTGGCCTCGCCGGAAACGATGGTCGCGGTATTGCCGACGCAGCTGAGCATCTGCACGGTGACATTGGGGTGCTCGTAGGGCTTGTGGGTGTCGGCGGTACAGCTTACACCGGGTTCGATATGGTCACCTTCCCAGCCGAATGCAGGGTCGCCGACCTGAAGATTGAGGGTGATGCCACCTATGGAGGGCAGGATGAAGGGTGTGCCCTGGTGATCGACCTCCCAGGTGCCGCGGGTTCTGGGCTGACCGGGCTGGCACTGGAGAAGGATTTCGACAAGGCGGTTTTCGTTGGTTGCAAGCATTGAATCGACTGTTTAATAATGTTGAAACAGGTGAAGCTGGCCTCCCGACTGAACGTTCAGCCATGCCGGAATCTCCGGTATTTGCATTCCGGAAACAAAATAAATTAACGGCCAGCTTGCGCAGATGCGAACAAATTTCCTGAAAAAGGTAACTTTTTCCGCTTATCACCGTCAATACAGCGTACTCACAGAGTACCGGATTTTCCTTTATGAGCTTTTTTTATAACATTGAAGATTCAAATTTAGGCGAAGTGCAACACTTGTCGTTTTTCGTGAATTCAATCAGTCATTATGTTCAGTACCCGATTTCACCTTTTTCTTTTAAAATTGAGACGCTCGGCCCTGTTCCGAAGCCGCTCCCGTCTGTTTTTACCGGTTTCCCTCCTGCTTATCGTCCTTTTCTTTTCCGTCAGTTTCATCCGTTCAGCCACTTCCGGAGGGAATACACCCCATACCGCATCAGTTTCACCGTTTCATGCTCTCTGGCATACGCTCGGCATTGCCGGCGATGACGAGCTTGGCCTGAATGGCGAATCGGAAAACGTAACCATCGAAGAGGGTGAAAACGATCCATCCCTCGGGATTGAAAAGCGAACCATCCAAAAGGGGGAGTCGATCTACACCATTCTCATTGCTGCCGGTCTGACACCAACCGAAGTGCATCAACTGACGTCCCAACTCAAGGGCGACAAGGCTGTCCGTGGCTTCAGGGCGGGGCGAAGCTACGAGATTGAAAAAGCAGAAAACGGCAGATTCGTCAGGTTTTCCTGGCAATCGGGTCCGGCAGCCATCCTTCACCTCGTCAGGGATGAACAGAGCGGTAAACTTTCCGTCAACCGGGAATCAATCGAGTTCGACACGCGCACAGCCACCCTCGAAGGAACACTCTCGACCTCGCTTGCAAAGGAGTTACGCAACAGGAACCGCTCCTCGCTCAGCCCTCATCTCAAAACCATCCTCTCTTCGAGACTCGATTTCAGAAAAGATATCCATGCCGGCACGACCTACCGGATACTGTTTCAGGAACAATGGAACGGCACAGAATTCGTAGGGACAGGGGATATTCTCGCCGTTGAAATCAGCTCCAGAGGAAAACACGTCAATGCCTATCAGTTCACCGACGAAAAAGGCAGCACGGCCTACTACGACGAGAAAGGGCGTCCCGTGGTGCAGGGCAGAACGATGTTCATTCAGCCCTGCCGTTTCAGCCGCCTTTCAAGCGGATTCGGCTACCGCACCCATCCTGTCACCCGGCAGCACCATTTCCATGGCGGCGTCGATCTTGTCGCGCCGATTGGCACCCCGGTGAAGGCTGTGGCTGATGGACGCATCATATTCCGGGGACGTGATGGAAATGCCGGCAACATGGTCACCATTGCTCACTCCAGGGGATTGCATACGATGTATCTTCATCTGAGCCGTTTTTCACCTGCCACCCGCTACGGCAAAATGGTCAGGCAGGGCGATATTATCGGTTTTGTGGGTTCAACAGGACGATCAACCGGCCCTCACCTCGATTTCAGAATCGTCAGGAACGGCCGCCCTCAGAATCCGCTGGTTGCCCTGAAGCAGAAAAGCCGGCGGAAGGCGCTTTCGCCGTCCGAACTCCGCAGCTTTATGGCAAAGGTACAAACTTATCAGGAACAGCTTGGCGGACAGGCTCCGGTTATGGTGGCCGATGCCGGCAGACAGGATAATCCGCTGCTCTGAGCATTATTGCAGAATCTTACCATCAGCAAACAGAAAACCCCCGCCATCACCAGCGGGGGTTTTCCTTTATTGGTGTCATCGAACACACGCGATACCGATAAAGTCCGATTTCGATTCAGAGATAAAGGACTCAAAGGACAAAGACAGCAGACAATTCTGCTGATGGACGGGTTATGCAACCTGCCCCTACTTCCCTCTTCCTTCCTCTCACCCGTCTCCTTCCCTTACCGGGGCTCTCGCTGCTTTGACCTCTCCTCTTTTCGCTTTCTGTTCAAGCCTTTTGGCTGTTGCGCTTCTGGTCGGTTTTGTGTGCTTGCGTATCTTCTCTTCGACAAGCGCTTTGGTAAGAAGGCCCTGAAAACGTTCGAGTGCGTCCTGGCGATTTCGTTCCTGCGTCCGGTAGCGCTGGGCTCTGATCACGATCACGCCCTCTCTGGTTATCCTGCGGTCTCTGAGCTGCATGAGGCGCTCTTTGAGTTGCTGAGACAGTGATGATGCTCCAATATCGAAGCGGAGATGCACTGCCGTTTCAACCTTGTTGACATTCTGCCCACCCGCGCCCTGCGAGCGCATGAACGTTATTTCGATCTCTTCTTCGTCAACCGAAAGGCCTCTTGCGATTCTGATCATCGTTGATCCTCCCTGAATGAATAATGCCGGCTATCGGCCAGCAGTAGTGAAGCAAGCGTTTCAGACCAGCTTCGGAAAAGAATGGAGCCGATGCCGGAACAGGCACAGGCACTGGTATTGACCTCCCGGTCGTCGATCAGGAGAAAACAGGAAGCGTCGAGACCGGAAGCGTCAAGCACATGACGAAATGCCTCAGGCGATCGTTTCAGATAACCGTGCTCATAGGAGAGAAAATAGCGATCCATGTTCCTCAATACCGGAAACCGGTCTATCAGAAAGGCGAAATGCAGCGGATCGGTATCGCTCATGATCCAGAGTTCGTGATGGTGCCTCAGCGTCCTGACCGCATCGATGCTGCCCGGTACCGGTGAAAAAATATCCTGCCAGGCCATGCGAAGGCGATGACGGGGCATATCGATCGTGAGCGAATCCGAGGCGATCAGATCGAGATAGTCACTGATGGCGATGCGGCCACTGTCGAAACGATCTTTGAGGTCACCTTCGCAATATCGGCTCATGAGCGCTGCTGCACCATTCTCTCCATCACGCGAAACCGCCTTGCAGAAGGGAAGGAAATCGACCTTGACAAGCACATTGCCAATATCGAGAAGAATGATGCTCATAGCAGCCTGTCATGGTTGAAATCCGTTCTCACGAAGTACGGAAAGATTTCCGCTTCATAACGCAGACATCAAAAAGGGGAACGTCGTACAGATATAATAATGAAACAGAAAAGAAGTGGCAATGCCAGGAGAATACCGGCACAGGAAATCCGACCACAATGGAACTATTCAGTGCCCGCCGGCGTCTTATTAATGTAATTACCCCTATTCGTGTCACGCCGGTTCGTTCATACGGCACAAGCTCTATCCAACAGGAGGAGGAACCGCATGGCCAACAATGAGATGAAGCATCCCGCTAACGCGCCAGGTCCATTTTACGTAACCAGCCCGGACGATCCGGATGGTCAGGGCTGCACAGCCTGCACCATCTGCTACTATGCCGCACCCGATTTCTTCGCCGAGGACAGCGAAGGATACGCCTATGTCTGCATACAACCGGAATCGGAGGCAGATATTGACCTTTGCCGTGAACAGATGGTTGCCTGCCCGCCAAATGCCATCGGGGATGATGGCTGAACCTGGCGGCTGGCATAGAAGCTCCATAATGCCGGCCAGTCTGCTCCGTGCGTTTCCGCAGGCTTCAGACAAAACTGCCGGACGTCACCGCCCGGCAGACAGAAATTTCTTATGCTCAACGCTTACTGAATTCCCCAGAGCTTGATCTTGAAGTCATCGCTGCCGCTGGCGATCACCTTGCCGTCGGGAGAGAAGGTGACCGACTGCACTTCGTGCGTATGGCCGCGGTAGGTATGAACGAGCGATCCTTTGGCCACATCCCAGAGCCTGACGGACTCGTCGTTGGCTGCGCTGGCGATGAGTGTGCCGGCGGGATTGAAACAGAGGCTTCTGACGCCGTCTTCATGACCGGTAAGCACCTTGAGAATCTGGCCGGTGGCGGCGTCGAGCACCTTGATCCTGGCGTCACGTCCGCACAGTGCGATTCGGCTGCCATCCGGGCTGAACGATACGAAATGCGAAAGGGTGTCGCCGGTCTGGTAGCTGGCGATGTTTTTGCCGGATTCAATATCCCAGATTCTGACAACCGGCTCCTCACCGCAACTGACGAGCTTTTTGCCATCGGAACTGTACGCGATGCATTCGATGTAGGATTTGTGCCCATAGAGCGTTCTCAGCTCCTTACCGGTTTCAGTGTCCCAGAACTTGATGGTGGTATCGCGCGAACAACTGGCCACCACCTTGCCGTCGGGGCTGAAGGCGATCATGCGCACTTCGGTATCGTGCCCCTTGCAGACGTGCAGGCACCTGGCTGTCACCACATCCCAGATGCGCACGGTGCTGTCGATGCTGCCGCTGGCCACCTTGTCGCCCTTGGGGCTGTAATCGACGCACTTGACCCAGGTGGTATGACCCGACATGGTGTGAATCGCATTGCCGGTCTCGACATTCCACAGCTTCACCTTTTCGTCGAAGCTGCCGCTGACGAGTTTCTTGCCGTCGGGGCTGAAACGCACGCCAAGCACCCTGTCTTCGTGACCGGTGAGGGTTTTGATCAGCGCAGCATCTTCGCGCACCTGAGGCCGTTTCAGTTCCACCTCTTTTTTGCCGAATATCTTCGATAGGAAACTCATGAGATTGAATCTTTTGATGGTTACCGGGCGAGGGCATGACAATGCCGGAAAACGCCTGAAAAAAATTGTCAGCTAATTTAAAAAAATTTATCCGGATCACCCACCGCCACGCTGCTCCGTGCCACTGTCAGGATGACCGGAACGAGGGTAGTTCCGCCCTTTCCACTCGGGCCCCTTGCCGAACACCGTCAGGCGGAACGAGTTGAAGGCGATGAGCATCAGCATCACCTGTGACAGTGCATGAAACAGGGCCGGCCAGAGCGGCTGCCGAAATTTCAGGGCGATGATGATGCGGATGAAAAGCGCTGCGGCCACCTGCGCTGCCGGGAGCCAGAACATGGCGAGAGAGCGGTCACCACTGAGTGCCGAAGAGACAAGCTCAGCGTAAGGCAGCAGGTAGAAAAGCACCACAAGCGTCATCAGCGCCACGAAACCCGGAATGCTGTTACCGAGCCCTGCAAAGAGGTTTTTCGAAAACCCTCTCCATAACTCGGCGAATCCACGGTACATCCGGCAACGTACCACATCGGTGCCGTCGAATGCGGCAACCGTTCCGCCGACCCGCTTGACCGCCTTGCAAAGCCAGACATCCTCGACGATGTTGTTGCAGACCGAACGATGCCCTCCGATCCTTTCGTAAGCTTCCCGCCTGAAGAGGATGAACTGGCCGATGGCGTAGCAGAACGCCGGAGAAGCGCTTTGCCGCACCATTGCGATCGGAAGGTAACTGAACAGGATATGATAGACCAGCGGAACGATAAGCTTTTCCCAGAAACTCGCCATCTCCTGCGCAGGAGTCAGCGACAGCATGTCCGCGTTTCGCCGTCTTATCGCCTCTACCGCTCTTGGCAGCGCATCGGGATGATGGCGCGTGTCGGCATCGGTAAAGAGCAGCAGCTCACCCTTCGCCGCTTCTCCAAGCTGCTGGCAGGCCCATGCTTTGCCGTGCCAGCCGGCAGGAAGCTCCCGCCCTTCAATAATGCGCAGCCTCGCCCCCTGTGGCTGCGAAGCGATGCGCCGCAACTCCGACAGGGTGCCGTCGTCGGAGTGGTCGTCAAGCACGATCACCTCGAAATCGGCATAACGCTGTGAAAGGAGCGATGAAATGCACTCCGTGATGTTCAGCTCCTCGTTACGGGCGGGTACCAGCAGGGACACCCTGGGGTGAAACGCCTCTTCATCCAAAGCTGCGGGCAGACGCGACAGATCGCCAAGGTTCTTCAGCACGATGCCGAGAAAAACCAGCAGCGAACCCAGAATGAAGAGCTGATAAAGTATCATGGTAAAAAAAAGGCCGCACCCGGCGGCCTTGCAGTTCAACGTATTCGGTTATCCGGAAATCGGCAGGTTTTCATGCCCGAGCTTCCTGCCCTCCTTTAAGCCACTGATTTCCTCAATCAATCAGCTTGTTGATGTTATACTCGAATATCCCTTCCGCACCGGAACGCTTCAGCTCGGGTATAAGCTTGCGTACAATTTTTTCGGAAACGATCACTTCGAGTGCGACCCATGCACTGTCGGCCAGATCTGCAACGGTCGGCTGACGAAGTGCGGGAATAACCGACATGATCTTTTCAAGCGATGCTTTCGGAGCATTCATCTTGAGCCCGACCTTGCCCTGTGCGTTGATGGCCCCTTGCAGGAGCATGGCCATGCTTTCGATCTTCTCGCGTTTCCACGGGTCTTCCCATGCCGCTTTGTTGGCGATAAGCTTGGTGTTGGACTGAAGCACCGTCTCGACGATCCTGAGCTTGTTGGCCCGGAGCGACGAACCGGTCTCGGTCACCTCGACGATGGCGTCGGCCAGCTCCGGCGGCTTCACCTCGGTGGCGCCCCAGCTGAACTCGACCGATGCGTTCACGCCGTTTTCAGCCAGATATTTTTTCGTGATATTCACCACTTCGGTTGAAATATGCTTGCCTTCCAGGTCCCTGACCGATTTGATCGGCGAACTTTCCGGCACAGCGAGCACCCAGCGAACCGGTCTCATCGAGGCTTTCGAATAGACCAGGTCGGCAACCTCCACCACATCGGCATCGGTCTCTATGATCCAGTCCTTTCCGGTCAGTCCGGCATCGAAAGCGCCCTGAGAAACGTAACGGGCCATCTCCTGGGCACGGATCAGGATGGCTTCCAGTTCATCGTCATCGATCGACGGAAAATAGGAACGGCTCTGTACGGAAAAATGAAATCCCGCGTTGGCGAATAGTTCGAGTGTCGAATCCTGAAGGCTGCCCTTGGGAAGGCCGAGCTTCAGAACCTTGTTGCTGTTACTCATGAATTCATGGACGATGATAGTTGACTTAAACTCCGGCGAGCCGGAAATGACCCTGCTCGTAAATTCCGTATGGATACCGCCCTTCAATCCATGAACCGAGATTGACATAGGTGCTGCCCGATTCATGAACGGTCTGGAGCCGTTCCGCATGATTATGACCGCAGACAAAATAATCAAATTCGCGTTCTCGAGCCAGCGAGGTGGCAAATTCTATCAGGCGGATCGGTTCGGACTTCATATCGACCGGCTTGTGCTTGCGGCTGAGCAGGGAAAAGTGCTTCATGAGGGCGGTGGCAAGATCGGGATGAAACGCGGTCAGCAGGCCCAGATTGAAGCGGTTCCGGACAAAACGGGCAAAGAGCTTGTAGCCGTGATCCCCTGCACCCAGACCGTCGCCATGGGCGATAAGAAAGCACTTGCCGTCATGACGAACCTCCTGAAGGCCATACAGGGTTCTGACTCCGATCTCATCGTCGAAAAAACGTCCGAGCCAGAAATCGTGGTTGCCGGCAAGCCAGGTGACCTTGACGCCGCTTTCGACAAGACCGGAAAGCATGCAGAAGAAACGGGTGAACCCCTTGGGAATCACATGCCGGTACTCCATCCAGTAATCAAGAATATCACCCAAAAGGTAAAGCGCCTCGCCTTCACGCCGGATCGTCGTGAAGAGTATTTCGAGGCGCCTGAGCTTCTCCTGTTCCGCCTGGGGCTCCTGCAGGCCGAGATGAAGATCACTGAGAAAATAGAGTCCGGACATTACAATGGGTCTGCTGGTTCAGATCATCGCCGAAAGTGCGATGACGACCGCCGGAATGAGAATGTTGTCCACCTCTTTAGGACTGACTCCCTCAACGATGGTCGAAGCAACGGCGATGATGGCAATTTTCACAGGGTCGTAGGCTTCGGGGACAATAAGCCTTACAAAGAAAAGACCGGCAAGGAAGCTCCCGACAAGAAAGGCGACGCTGCCTTCGACGCTCTTTTCGCAGAGCACCTTGTATTTCATCTTTCCGAGTCTCGTACCCACGATGGGGGCAAGCCCGTCTCCCCAGCCAAGAACAGCCATGGCCAGAACGCCGGCAAACTGCTTGTAATAGAGGGTGCCACAGATCATAGCCACGACGACGAAATAGAGCGTGCCCTTGAGCAGCTCACGCTTGTCACCGGTACGGGTCATGGTTTTGACCGCCTGGTCATCATCGGCGGCAAACAGCCCTTTCTGGATCAGGAGCACTGTCCAGACGGCGAACACCGTGATGTTCAGGTAATGCGACCAGTCGCCGTCATGAAATAGCGGAAGGAATACGATGACCGAGCCGGCGCAGATATGGGTGATCTTGCGACTGATGTCCCGTGGCAGTCCGTGGTTGGTCACGAGCCAGTCCATAAGTGGCGGCACACTGAAAACATACGCGAATGTGAGCAGCATAACCAGAACGTTGTGCCACACCACAGGCAGGGAAAAAAAGGTCGGGGCTATGGTTGTCATGGCGCCTCCGGATGGTGAAGGTTATGAGGAAGATGACCTGAAAAAAGGGTTTTCTGGCGGGATATCGTCATCGTTTCGTCGTCCGGCATTCATCGGAACCGGCGGAAGAAAACAAAAAGCCGTCACCTTCCGCCCATTCGGAAACATCACATGTACTTGGCGCCAACCAGTGCGGCGGCAACCATCTGGTTGGTCAGAAACAGTATGTTGTTGACCAACTGGAACCTGAGAAAAGCATTGTGCTCCTGCACTTCGCTCTTGCCGATAGCGTTGCCGAATCCGTCATCGACCGCGTGCTGCACAAGGGTGATGCCTGATTTGGGATCGCGATAGATCGGAATCTGTGTGACGATGTTGAGCACGAGTCCGGCGATGATCCAGTACATAAGGGTTGTGAAGCCCCACATCCAGGCTCGCCAGGCAAAGACTGCAAAGACAAGATCGATGATGATGAAAGCGACCAGAAAGGTGTTTTTCGATCCGATCATAACAGTCAGTGACTTCATGCCCCCCCTGGCATCACCCTCTTTAGACTTGAAGTCGTTCATGATGATGAGCGCCACGGCCATGAAAAAGTTGAGGCCAGCCAGCCAGAGCACTTCAGGGCGAATTTCGCTGAAGAGCGCGTTGGCTGACAGGTAGGTTATGAAACCGTAGGAGAAGCCGACCGCAGGACCGGAAAGGAAAATATTCTTCTTGAGCTTGAAGGGCGGAGCCGAATAGAGGTATCCGATGACGAGCCCGGCAAGCAGGGCGCTTACGAACACCAGGCCTCGCTGGCCGCCGATATGCATACCTATCCAGCTGCTCAGCGCCACGGCAATGACAAGCACGATGCTCCAGTTCCAGATCGCCTCCTTCTCTGATATGCGACCTGAGGGTATGGGACGGGTAGGTTCGTTGATGCGGTCAAGTTCGAGGTCGTAGTAGTCGTTCACTGACTGGCTGAAACCGGTGCCGAGCGGCCCGTAAAGAAAAAAAAGAGCAGCAAGCAGCAGCTAGTCGCGCACGGTAGGCTGCATGGCTCCTGAGGCCATAACGCCACCGGCAAGGCAGGGAAAAACGCTGATCCAGGTGACAGGGTCGAGTAGTTCGAGATGGGCTTTGACTTTATTGACTAATCCTTTGCTTTCGACTGACATGAGTGCATGTTTAGGGAAAACGGCCGCCGGCCGGTTGATAATGACTGTGAAGAGCCCTCGATGTATCAGGGAGCGCCCACTCTGAATATGTAGTGTAAATTTACGAATCCCGCTGAAATAATAACATCATATCAGGAAACAATTATCCCGGCGACGCAGAACGGTCACACCTGCCACCTCCCACCGCCTCTCCTGAGAGCGTTGCTGATGTGGCGCCGGTGATTTTCACGTAAAGCGTGTCGCCCGGATTGAATTCGCCCCGGCTGAAGACCACCGCCTTGCTGGTCTTCGTTCTGCCCATGAGCATGGATGATGAGCGACGGCTTTCGGTTTCGGCAAGCACTTCGACCACTCTACCTATCTCCCGCTGGTAGCGCTCCCTCGAAATCGCGTTCTGCAGATCGATGATCTCCTGAAGCCGGGACTTTTTGAGCGCTTCGGGCACATCGTCAGGAAGATTCCTTGCCGCCCAGGTTCCAGGACGCACCGAGTAGTGAAACATGAACGAAGAGTCATAGCCAACCGCCTCCATGAGTGAAAGGGTCCGACGGTGATCCTCGTCGGTTTCGGTACAGAATCCGGCGATCAGGTCAGTGGTGATCGAAACCTCCGGAATGTGACTGCGGATCATGGTTATCCGGTCGAGATACTCTTCCCGTGTATGACCCCGGCGCATCAGTTCGAGCATCCTCGATGAGCCCGACTGCACGGGCAGATGGATGTGATTGCAGAGATTTGGCCTGGCTGCGATAACCTTTACCAGCGATTCGGAGATGTCCTTTGGATGGGAAGTGGTGAACCTGATGCGCATATGAGGAACAGCAAGACTGACCCCTTCGAGCAGGCCGGCAAAATCGAGCCCCTTTCCGGCGTCAAACCAGGAGTTCACATTCTGGCCAAGCAGGGTCACTTCGCGGAATCCTGACGCGGCAAGAGCCTCAACCTCTGCCACAACGCGATCATAGCTGACGCTCCGCTCACGACCTCTGGTCACCGGCACCACGCAGAAAGCACAGTGATTGTTGCAGCCGCGCATGACTGGCAGGAAAGCGCTGATCGTACCGGCGCGAACGGGCTCGACTCCCGCGTAGGTCTCCTGCTGGTCATACTCCAGCCAGGCAAGGCGCCCCCCCTCACCTCCACTCCTGATCATGCCGGAAAGCTCACGGTAATTGTCGGGGCCTGCAATGAAATCGATAAAGGGGTAGTCACCGAATACCCGCTCACGCTCATACTGCGGCACACATCCGAGAATTCCGACAACCAGATCTTTGCGCCTTCTCTTCCGCCCCTTGAGCTGCGTGAGAATATTGCCGAGACGATCGACAGCGTTTTCTCTCACGGCACAGGAGTTGAGCAATACGATATCGGCAGACTCCTCGTCAGGCGCAGGAACGAAACCGTCGGCCTGAAGAATCGACACGATGATCTCCGTATCGGCCTGGTTCATCTGGCAACCAAAGGTGTGAATGTAGAACGAACGTGACATTCCGCTTATGAAAACATATAATGAGATTGACCTGTCTGCTCCCCGAAATCGCCTTCGGTAACGGTATCAGCGGCTCTGTTTCATGCGTCGTTTTCAGTATGACACGACACTCGTGTTTGCTGTCGATATCTGTCACGACAACGGCATTCAATGAAATCAGCATCCAGATGCCTCTGCTTTAAACAGCAAGAGGCGCACTCCGCAGAATCGCCCGGCGAGCCGAACGCTTCACAAAGCACGCCTTTCTGTAAACAGTCTGATAATTGAAACTTCCTGACCGCCCTTCAGGCTCCGAAATGGAGATGGATATACTTCTGGAGTTCGGCTTCAGCATCCTCCTTGCACAGACCGCAGACCGTGCTGATCTTGGTGTGCTCCTGAAGCTCGTAGAAAGTACGTGCGCCTTCGAGCACAGCTTCTTCGATGTCGTGATCAGTCACGTTCATACACTGGCATACCGTGCGTGCCTGAACCTTCTGTACCCGGTCTGTCATGCCGTTGCGTATGAAAAAATCGTTGATCGCAGCCCTGAGCGCTTTGTCGCCCAGCACCGAACAGTGAATCTTGTGTTCGGGCAGGCCTCCAAGCTCCTTGGCAACATCTTTCGGGGAAACGTTGAATGCCTGATCGAGCGTCATGCCCTTGACCATTTCGGAAAGAATCGAAGTGCTGGCGATTGCACTGGCGCAACCATAGGTTTTCCATTTGCAATCGGTGATCACCTCTTTCTCCTTCTCCACCCTGATGGCAACCATCATCTGGTCACCGCACTGAAGATTGCCTTCCAGGCCGACGCCATCGAAATCGCTGGTGTCGTTGCCCTGAAGAATATTTTTGGGACTCTCAAAATGCTCTTTGAGTTTTTCCGTATATGCCCATTCACCTGACTGCAGCATGAGCGCCTCCTTTTATATAAGCTGTTGACATGTTTCTGATTCTTTCTATGACCCCGGGAAGCACATCGAGCATGTATTCCGCATCCTCAATGGTGTTGCTTCGTCCCAGGCTGATACGTATGGAGCCGTGCGCACGCTCGGCATCGACGCCGGTGGCGAGCAGCACATGCGAAGGATCGAGTGATCCCGAAGCGCAGGCCGATCCTGTAGAGACTGCGATGCCGGCAAGGTCGAGATAGAGCAGGATTGCCTCACCTTCGGCTCCGGGAAAGGAGACGTTGAGCGTGTTGGCCAGCGAGTCTTCAGGATGACCGTTGAACAGCACATCATCGATGCGCTCTTCAATGCCTTTGCGCAGCATCTCGCGCAGACCGAGCAACCGTGCCTCCTCTGCCTCCATCTCGGCACCCCTCATATCGACAGCCATGGCAAGACCCATGATACCAAAAGTATTTTCAGTGCCTGCCCGGCGACCTTTCTCCTGATGACCGCCGCGGATGAAGGGACAGTAAGGCGTTCCCTTGCGGACATAGAGTGCTCCGATACCCTTCGGGCCGTAAATCTTGTGCCCTGAAATGGTCAGGAAATCGACGCCGAGAGCATTCACATCGACCGGAACCTTGCCGAAAGCCTGCACCGCATCGGTGTGCATCAATGCGCCATACTGATGAGCAAGACGGCTGATTTCAGGAATATCCTGAAACGTGCCGATCTCGTTATTGGCCATCATGACCGACACCAGTCCAACGCCCCCACCCCTCAACTGCTCTTCAAGCTGCTGGAGATCGACCTTGCCGTAACCATCCACTTCAAGATAGTTTACATCGACACCACGATGAACCAGACACTGCGAGGTCTCAAGAACGCAGGGATGCTCTATGCGGCTGGTCACAATTTTTGGACGCATACCGGGAAAGCACTGGTTCGTGCCGCACACAAACAGCGACAGAACGGTATTGTTGGCTTCGGAACCGCTGCCGGTGAAGACGATCTCGCTCTCGTCGGCCCCCATGAACGCAGCCACCCGATGACGCGCATCTTCCACATTGGCCCTTGCTTCGCGGCCAAAAGCGTGCATGCTCGATGGGTTGCCGAACATCTCCATTGCCGCAACCATCTCCCGCTTCACCTCAGGGTGCAGGGGCGTGGTGGCATTATGATCGAAGTAAATCTGTCTTGATGACATAACTGGTTTCTGAATTTCGGTGAAACTTGCCGCAAGCAGGACAAATATAAGCTTATTAGGATTATTACCGTTGAACCGCCATGCAGAAAGATAAGGTTCCCTGCACCAAAAAAATTATGGACTAAATTTGTCCTATTTTATCCGGAAAAGCAAATAAAAAGTGGCAACTTCATAAATCATCCTCCTGGACGGAAGGGAAGAGACTCGCTGAGGGTGAGGTGATCAATGGGCTGTTACAGCCTTCGGCATCGCAGACAATCTCCTGATTCCCGAATCACTCCGCACCATACGATCCGAGCCACATCCAGGCGGTGCCGGCGGCAGCAGCCGGGCCGGATACGCCACCATCAACCGATCGCTTCATGAGTGCTTTCAGGTCGGAACTCTCCTTTGGCGACAATGGTTTCCAGGCCAGGATCACCTGATCCCAGGGGCGGAACAGCTTGTGGACTTCAGCCTTTTCAGGAGTCGTGGCATTGAAAAAGATGATATCGGGAACAGCGTTTTTATCTGGCGGACGACCGGCATGAATCAGAACCTCACTCTCTGAAAGCAGCCAGGAGACCTGATGGTCCCGTCCGATCATCGAACCGCGCCCGAGCAGATGGAATGGCTCCGCTTTTTGTGAAACAAAAATGAGATGCCTGTAACCGGCAAGGTGCTCCCCCATCGATTGCAGGAGCGTTTCGGTAAGCCATCTCCGGTGCTCATCGGCAGCAAGATTATTCGCCGCGCCGGTACCCGAGGATGCCAGATTCTGCCGCAACGCACCGAATCTGGCCAAAACCTCCCGGCCTGGCACCTTCGCAGTAACGATCTGCATCTCTGTGCCACTTACCAGCATCGCCGTCGAAAGCGAATCTCTTATGATGAACCTTATCATCGCCTTATCGGGCCCGAGGCTTTTCTGAAGAGTCCGCAAGGTGACCGGCCGGGGCTGCAACCTTGAGATGAGCGTCGTATCGACTTTGGCTGCCTCGGATACAAGCTCGATCAGACGCCCCTGTTTTTCCCTGATGGCTTTGTCGGCCTGTGAGGCAAGACGGAAGCCGGTTCCCTCCTCCACCATGTTGATCTTGCGCTGGAGCAGTCCTGTTATATCCCTGTTCAACCCGATGATTTCGTTCTGCAGACCTTCCTGGCCCGGAGGTAACCGGAAAGAGGAAATACCTGCCCTCATCCGGCGTTGCTGCTCAAGAAAACCCGCCAGGGAAGCAGCATCGAAAAGTTCAATGTAGCGCCCCTCGGCAGCCAGAAGGTCACAGAGTTCACCGGCAGCCTCACGCTCCATTCTGACATAAGCGTCAGCCGTGGCTGGAATGCCGTAATAGCGGCAGGCGGCAAGTCCGTTCCTGTATGCTTCGATCCTCTCGGCAGGAGTGAGTTCGGGAGACCGGCCAAGCATATAGAGCGCCGCGACTTTTGCGAAGGTCATTTCGCTCTGCCCGAAAAATTCGATGACGCTGCGCCAGGTATCGGGCTTTCGTACAATGATGTTGTTGGATTCATACTGAAGAATGGCCACAAGCCTTGAAAACCCGGCATCCTGGGCGATGGCAAGCGCCCGGAACAGTAGATAACTTGCATTCGGCCGTTGTTTTTCCATTTTTTCGAGGCTTTTTGCCGCAATGCGCAAGGCCCTGATCCTGACTTCCGGCGACGCATTCATCGACATCGCCCTGCCCGAAATCATGGCGATTTTTCCCGCAAGATTATCGGGAGTATCCAGGCCGGCAACCCGTCCCGACAAGGCACAATCAAGAAGGCCGGAAAGAGCGGCCATCCTGATAACGGGGTCTTCGGAAGCTGAAAATGATCCATAGATTCCAGACGCTTCGTCAAAGCTTCCGGCCCTGAACAGAAGGCCTGCCTGATCGAGACGCTGCCAGACGTCCGGGTTCCTGAGCGTGGCCATGACCGACGCAGCCCGGCCGTACATACCCAGCTCGGCATACATCCGTCCGGTATCGAGAACCACAGCCGTATGCAGAGAATCAGGCAGGTTCCGGTCGGCATGACGCCTGATGACATCCCAGGTATGGAATGCTCCGGAGTAGGTTCCGGTCAGGAACTCGATCCTGCTTTTCCGGCAGAGCGCGTCCATGGCGCTCGAACCGAATCCGTGCAGGGTGTCGGCTGCCAGCGCCCTGTCGTACCTTTCAAGCGCTTCCGGGTATCGTTTCAGGCGATAAAAACGCGAGGCCTCCTCGTACAGGGATGCCGTATCCGTCCCGTTCTGCGACTGGTTGCACGAAAAAAGCGGCAGCACAAGACAGAGCGACAGGAGCGCGCGAAGGCTTATCGATCGGATAGGTTTCATGGCTGACCGGAACAGTAGTGATGCAAGTTCAATAATTGTACACAGAAATTCGCCATCGTTCAAACATTCCCGTCAAACCAACAGCCTCCCCTCGATGAACGTTCTGGGAAACCGGCCGGTTATGGTAACAGATGCCGGAGTCATGCGGCAGGAACCGTCGATTCGCCGAACCATAGCGACTATGAATCTCCAAAGTGCGGAAGTGCTCGTTATTCTGTTGCTGATCATCCTCCACGGAGTGCTTTCCCTGGCGGAATTCGCCATTATCTCCTCCAGCCCCACACGTTTGCACGAGCTGAGGGAAGCCGGCTACCCGTCGGCAGAGGTTGCGCTGAAACTTCAGAACAACGCAGCAAAAGTACTTCCTTCCATAAAGGTAACAGCAACCCTGATCACCATCCTGACGGGCGCACTGGGAATAATCTTCTTTTCAGTACCCCTTGACATGCTCTTGAGTCGCATCGAGCTTCACGAACCCTTCCGTCTTCCTCTTGCACTTGCGCTGGTGATCGCTACGACAGCCTACCTGCTCCATGTGATGGGCGAACTGATCCCGAAAAAAATCGCATTGCAGCATCCCGAAGCGGTTTCGCTGAAAATGGCAGGGTTCATCGACATGCTTTGCCGACTGAGCACTCCGGCTGTTTTTCTTGCCGAAGGATCGACATCGCTTGCACTCAGGCTGCTCGGTATCAGAACAGCTGAAAAACCGCAGGTCTGCGACGAGGATGTGATGCTCATGATCAGGCAGGGAGCACGGAAAGGCATATTCGAATCGGTCGAATACGAGATGATCTCAAGGATTTTCCGCATGAGCGACAAACGGGCCAGCGCCATGATGACACCACGCCACAAAATCGAGTGGCTCGATCTGGAAAAGCCCGAAGAGTCGCTTGTCGCAACAATCAAGGCCAGTGGCCGGTCACGCTTTCCGGTTGCTAAAGGCAGCCTCGATAACTTTCTGGGCGTTGTCCGCTCATTTGACCTTGTCAATTTCAGCCTGTCGGGAAAGGGGAGCGTCAAGACCGCAATCAGAGAATCGATGAAGATTCCGCTGTTCATACCCGATTCGGTCCCGGCCTTCCGGGTGCTCGAACTCTTCAGGAAAAACCGTGCACATATGGCGCTGGTGATCGATGAACACGGCTCATTACAGGGCACCATCACTCTGACCGATCTTCTGGAAAGTATCGTTGGCGACGTTCCGGCAGATGATATCGAGGGCGAGGAAAAAAGCATCGTGCGCCGAAGCCAGCGAACCTGGATCATCGATGGACTGCTGCCTGTCGATGAGTTTCTTTCTGCTTTCAACCTCGATGCCGAGGAGTTCGTCGATAAGAACGAGTCGGGTTACGATACCATGGGCGGCTTCATGATGACCCGTATCGGTGAGGTGCCTTCGGTCTCCGACACCGTCAGATGGAACGGCATCGCTTTCAGGATCATCAAAATGAACGGAAAGCGTGTTGGACGCATTCTTGTGGAACTGGATGAGAAAAGCGTTGCCAAAGTTAAAAAACAAAAGGAGGAGCAATGATCGAGGCAGGAAACAGGGCACCTGATTTCACCCTTCCCGACGGCGAAGGGAAGATGATTTCCCTTTCTGATTTCAAAGGCCGGAAAGTACTGATGATCTTTTATCCCGGAGATGATACTCCGGTCTGTACCGCACAATTGTGCGATTACCGGAACAACGTGACGGCATTCACCAGCCGTGGCATCACTGTTGTGGGCATCAGTGCCGACAGCCCGGAGTCACATCAAAAGTTTGCCGAAAAGCACGAACTCCCCTTTCTCCTCCTGAGCGACCAGGAAAAAGCGGTTGCCAAAGCTTATGACGCGCTCGGCTTTCTCGGCATGGCCCAGCGCGCCTACGTGCTGATCGACGAGGAGGGAACAGTTCTGCTCTCCTACAGTGATTTCCTGCCAATCACCTATCAGCCCATGAAGGATCTTCTGGCCCGTATCGACGAGGCTTGAAGACAGGGAGGAAACAATGGGCGTTGCCCGAATCCGAATCTTTTTTTGTATCTTCGCGGGCATCCCAAAAGAACAAAATGCAGAGCAAACCAATGGAAAGAACCCTTACCATCCTGAAACCCGATTGCGTGCGCAAGCAGCTTATCGGTGCCGTAACCGACATGATCGAGCGCGCCGGCTTCCGAATCGTGGCGATGAAGAAAACCCGTCTCACCAAAGAAACAGCAGGGGCATTCTATGCCGTACACAAAGAGCGCCCGTTCTATGGCGAACTGGTCGAGTTCATGTCTTCCGGCCCCTGCGTGCCGATGATCCTCGAAAAGGAGAATGCCGTTGCTGATTTCAGAACGCTGATCGGCGCAACCGATCCGGCACAGGCCGATGAGGGCACCGTCCGCAAACTCTATGCCGACAGCAAGGGCGAGAATATCATCCACGGCTCCGATTCCGCCGATAATGCCGCCATTGAAGGAGCATTCTTCTTCGCTGCCGAAGAGGTCGTTCGTGTGGACTGATTCATAAGGTCACCTCGAAAAAAAGGCTGTCGTGCAAGCAGAGCAAAGACAGCCTTTTTTCTTTTCCCGATTCCCCGTCCGAACTACTCTCTTTCCCTGCCCTCAGAATCCGTCCACCCTTTCCGGATATCTGTGAGTGATTCACTGAAAGTTTCGCCGTAAATATCCCAGACGGTTACAAACAGCGCTGCGACTACCGGGCCGATGATGAAGCCGAATACCCCGAACATGCCGATCCCGCCAAGCGTCCCGAAAAAGATGAAGAGCTCGTGCATCTGCGTGTCGCGACCGACCAGTATCGGACGGAGAATGTTGTCGATCTGACCGACCACGATGCTGCAGAAGAGGGCAAGCCCGGCTGCCTGGAGATACTGACCTGAGAAGGCGAGCATGATCACCGCAGGAATCCAGACGATCGGAGGACCGATCATCGGAAGAACGGAAAGTACGGCCATAACCGTGCCCCAGAACACGGCGCTGTCGATCCCCACGACACTGAAGGCGAGCCCGGCGAGGCTCCCCTGTACTATCCCGATCACCAGTGTCCCCTTGATGGTGGCTCTCGTCACCGACAGGAACTTGTCGAGCAACCGTCGCTGGTCGGTCTCGCTCAGGGGAAGATAGGCCCGTATTTTTTCCATCAGCGATTCGCCATCCTTCAGGAAAAAAAACATGGTGTACCAGAAAATGAAAAACAGAACAATGTCGAATACCGCTGTATAGGTGAAGGTTGAGAGACGCCCGATCAGGCCTGATCCCAGACTCCCGAGCATTTCACTCGTCTTCTCGAGTATCTGGTCGCTGTATATCTCTATATCATGATAGAACGGCAGGGTCACAAGCAGGGAATCGAAAGCGCCGGGATTGCGCAGACGCTCACGAATCAGCGGTACAGCCGTGCGGCTGATAGATACCGCCTGAGCTGCGACAACCAGCAGCAGACCGGTAAGAGGCAGGAATACGATCACGAGATATGCCGTTATCGTAAAACCGGCATTCACTCCCTTGTGGTCTCCGAACAGACGCTGGAGTCTGTTGAACAGCGGAATACCGAGGCCAGCGAAAATCCCGGCAAGCAGGATGGTGAGCAGAAACTGCCGTATCATCGACAGGAACAGCGACGATATCAGGATGGCCGAGACAAGCACGACAATCCGGTTGACGTTACGTGTGTTGAGCTGGGTCATCGGTTCAGACATTCGTTCGGTACGCCGGCAGTAACTTTATCTGAGCGGTCCGGTCACAATCCAATGTACGGCAGAACTCGTCCGGCTCAAAATGCACAGCAACGACATACCGGCAAAGCTTTCCGCCATCAGAGGCGCTGCCGGCTGTCCGCTTCGCCAAGCAGCCGGGCCCTGACCAGAGCAACGGCAAAAATAGCGGCCGTCTCTGCACGAAGAACCGACTCGCCGAATGAAACCGGACTGAATCCTGCCTGAACGGCATCATTCACTTCCACTTCGGAAAAGCCTCCTTCTCCTCCAACAAGGAAAAGCACCTTCCTTCCGGCTGGTTCGAAATCGGGAAAGCTCTCTTCGGTTTCGTGAGCAATCAGGCGGAGATCATAACCTTCCAGTCCAAGTATCTCACGGAAAACGAGCGGACGGGAGAGATAGGGAAGATGGAAGCGACGGCTCTGGCGGGCGGCGGCCTGAACGATGCCCCGCCACCGTTCGACCTTGCGGTCGATCTTTCCGGAGTCCGGAGTCGAAACCGTCCGCTGTGTGATCATGGGAATAATCCGGTCGATCCCCAGCTCCGTCGCTTTTTCGAGAAAGAGATCGAAACGCTGCGGTGATTTCAGAAGCGACAGGGCCACGGTGACTTTGGTGTCGGAAGGCGGCACGATTCGTGCGTTCCGGATCGGGCCTTCCGCAGAGTTACGACCGACCGACTCGACCACCATCTCCGCCGAGAACCCTGCGCCATCGGTTATGGGCACCACATCTCCCGTCCGGCAGCGAAGCACACGGGCAAGATGGTGAAACTCATCCCCGTCGATCACCGCGCGCCGGTGCTCCAGGTCAAGCTGATGAGGCAGTACATAAAAAAGATCCATGCCCGGCTACTCCTTTGCAGTGAGGGCGACAACGGCAAAGAGCACCTCGCCTGCACCCGACTCTTTCAGCGCTTCCGCCGCCGCTACCATGGTGGCGCCTGTCGTCAGAACATCGTCAACAAGCAACACCCGTCCGGTACAGCTGCGACGCCCTGGACGGAAGGCTCCGGTCATGTTCTCCCGCCGCTCCTTCAGCCCAAGTCCCGTCTGCGAGGCTGTATGAACACGACGTTCAAGGCATTGCGTCGAGACTGGAAGGCCGAGCACACCGGCAATCCCGTCGGCAATCATTTCCGCCTGGTTGTATGAGCGCTCGATGCGCTTGAGGGGATGCAGCGGTACCGGGACGATCGCTTCGATCGTCCCCTGATGGTCATCCTGCCGGATAAGCTCCCCGAGTCTGCGGCCAAACAGGGTTCCGAGAGGAAAGAGCCCGCCATACTTCAGGGCGTGCATCGCCTCATGCAACCGGCCTGCGCTGCGATAGGGATAGAGGCCCCATGCGCCGGCAGGCAGCGCTGTCTGGCCGAAGTGAGAGCAAACCGTTCTTATCAGGGCCTCCCCGCCGGCAGCAGCACCCGGAAACGGGCTGAATTCTGCGAAGCACTCCGTGCAGATTGCATCCTCATCCTTTTCAAGCGGTTTGCGGCAGAGTGCACAGACCGCAGGGAAGAGAAGGTGGCCCAGCCCTTCAATCATCGCTCCGGAGAGGCTGGCCGGAGTTGAAGCAAAGCGCAGCCGCACCGTAGATGCCGGCCTTGTTGCCAAGCCGGGCCGGTACGATCTCAAGCCCTTCATGCATCGATGGAAGGGTTGATCGGTGCAGCTGCATCATGGCTGGCTCGAAAATAAGATCACCGGCAGCGGCAATACCTCCGCCGATCACGAATTTCCTTATGTCCATCAGAGCGGTCACGTTGGCCAGTCCGACACCGAGAATGGTGCCGACCCGCTGCCAGGTCTGCAAGGCCACAGCATCCCCCTCTTTGGCTGCCTGTTCGAGATGGCGTGGGGAAAGGCGTGCATAGTCGCGACTGCACAGTTCCATGAGTCGTGGAGAGAGATCTGTCCCCGTCGCCTGGCTGCAGGCAAGCCCGACGATACGTTCCTTGCCTATAAGGCTTTCTATCGTTCCCCGCACTCCCGCGTGTACACTCTGGCCTTCGAAATCGATGATCATGAATCCTATCTCCCCGGCTGTTCCGGTCGGGCCGCGGTAGAGCTTCCTGTCGAGAATGATACCGCCTCCAACACCGGTGCCGAGGGTCACCAGCATGAAATCGCGGAAGGCGTTCCCGCCACCGAAAATCGCCTCGCCATACGCGGCTGCGTTGGCATCGTTCTCGACAAGGACGAACGAACGAAGGCCATGAGCCTGTTCGAGCCGGAGACGAAGGTTGTCACGAAGGGCATAACGCCCCCAGCCGGGAAGGTTCGGCGGATAGGAGAGAGTTCCCCGTTCGGTATCCACCGCCCCCGGAGCACCCAGGCCGATGCCTGCAAAGGCTTCTGTATCGAGAGTTTCCGACGCTCGCTGGCAGAGGTTGTCAGCCAGGAACGCCAGCTGACGTACAATGCCGTCAGGCCCCGAACCGCTGTCTGTCGGCTGGGCATCCTCGAAAAGAATCCCTTCGGACTCATCGACGACCGCCACTTTGATGTTCGTCCCGCCAAGATCGATACCGATGGCCCATGATGGCATAGCGTTGGAGCTTATGATTTGAAAGGTTTGATGAACTTCCTGTTGTAAGCCCCCGTTTCGAAGAAATCGAGAATTTCAACAACTTCCGGTGTCTGCGGAAAATCACGGCGGACGGTTTCAAGGGCGTTGGAAAGAAGCAGGCCGGACTGGAAAATCACCCTGTAGACATCCCTGATGTTGGCAAGCTGTTCGGAGGTGAATCCCCTCCGTTTCAGTCCGATAACGTTGAGCCCTTCGTACCTGAACGAAGCATGGCCGCCGGCCATGACAAACGGCGGCACATCGAGCGCTCCACGGGAGATGCCGCCAACCATCGCGTACCTGCCGATCCTGACGAACTGGTGTATGCCGGCAAGACCGCCAACCACCACATAGTCGCCCACATGGCAGTGACCACCGAACTGCACCGAGTTGGCAATCACCACATGGTTGCCGATAACGCAATCGTGCCCTGCATGAACATAAGCCATAATGAGATTGTCGGAACCAACCACGGTCTTGCCGCTGGCCTTCGTTCCACGGTTCAGAGTCACATACTCGCGGATGACGGTACGGTCACCGATTTCGAGACAGGTTTTCTCGCCTGCATATTTGAGGTCCTGGGGGGCGGTCGAAAGCACCGCGCCCGACGAAATCCGGCACTCGTTGCCGATGCGTGCGCCGTCGGCGATATGGACATGAGGTGCGATGACGGTACGGTCGCCGATAACGACATCATCCTCGATCACGGTGTAAGGTCCGATCACCACTCCTTCGCCGAGCACGGCTCCGGAACCGATGACCGCTGTAGCATGAATACTGCTCATGAGACTGCCAACTATTGCTTTAAGGAATCCAGCCGCTTCCTCAGTGCGGGAAGGGCCATTTTCAGTTCGTTCATGACGCCATCCGCCTCCCGTATCTTTCCTGCTGCCCGGTAAGCCTGGGCCAGGGTGAAGTACAGCTCGGGCTCCTGCCTCGCATCGGTCTGGGCCGCCAGAATTTCAAGATAGTGAATATACGGATATGCTTTTTCCTTTGCACCTCCGACAGAATATATATCGACGACCGATCCGGCAAGCTTCGGCGTTACCGGATAGCGCTCCAGCGGAAAAAGGCGGGTGTAACGGTCAAGCACCTCGATGGCAAGCTTTCCCGACGGCATCGCTCTGCGTGTGCCGGAAGCGTCCACAGGCACCGACACCATGCCGTCTGTCAAGGCGGAAAGGGAGATGGCAAGACGTGCAAAAAGCGGGGGATAGTTGCCCAAAAGGTTCCTTGAGGTCTCTTCGATGGTAACCTCCGGATTGCCGGTATTTCGGTACCGGTAGGTATTGAAAAGGTTTCCGTAAAGGGTGCCCGGATCGGCGAAACTCAGCGCAGAGGCGCTCCTGAGGGGCACAACCCGATACACCAGCCCTTCGAGGCGAAGATTGCGGTCAAGACCGATCATCTGGGACGGATCGACAGTCAGGGCGAAACAGATAGGCCGCTTGCCGTAATTGTCCACCACGATCGCATATACAGCGATATCCTGGGGACGAAGATAACCCTCACCCTGGTAGTTCAGTCCGGGTGCGATCGTCCAGCGAAGCGAATCGGAAGGAGCCGCCGGCAAGGCAACGCCGGAACGTCGGGCATCGTCAAGAAGCTTTCGCTGCTCAACTCCTGCCGGCACGGCCACTTCGACTGAATCGACCGGCACGTAGCTTATGTTTGCCAGATCGTCGTCAGGCATCCCTATATTGATCGGTCGGGCTCCCCTCGGGCTTTCATGCTTGAGTTGCAGCAGATACCATCCGGTATTGGCAAGACTGAGATTGACCACCCGGACATCGGTTCTGATACGCTCAACCTCCTGAAGGTACCAGAGCGGAAAGGTGTCATTATCGCCATTGGTGAACAGAATGGCATCCTTTTCGCAACTCTGAAGGATGTTCCATGCCCAGTCCCACGGCACATAATTGCCGGATCGGTCATGCGTTCGATAGTTGGCCATGAGCATTCGCCCGTTGACCAGGAGGAGCCCTGACGCCACGACGGCAATGGCAAGACCGACGACAAACCGCGTATCCTTCTGCTTCATCTTTCCGGAAATCAAGCTAAAGAGACGCTCGATGCCGATACCGATCCAGAGCGCGAAGGCGAAAAAGCTGCCGACATAGCTGTAGTCACGCTCACGCGGCTGTGGTTCGGGCTGGTTGAGATAGATTACAAGAATCACGCCAGTCATGAAAAACAGTACCGCAACCACCGAGGCCGTCTTCCAGTTTTTTCTAAAATGTGACCAGGCGCCGAACAGTCCGACAAGAAACGGGACTCCCCAAAGCCTGCTCCAGTCCACCACGGCACCCTCGACATCGCCTGAACGTCCGATGAACTGCCAGCCGAGATAGCGCAGATACATCTGTCTGAGCTGATATCGGAAAAAGTAGTCCCAGTCACCCGAATATTGCTCGTAGAAATACTGGTGCACCGGCTCGGGAGACCATCGCCTCGGCCACAAGGGCCACTCGCCGTACTGCTCCCGGTTGACGTAGGAGAAAAAGGCTTCGAGAGTTGAAGGATTGTTCTCGTTGATCGGCGGACCGGCATGTGCCCGCACGAAAATCAGCATATAGGAGGTATAGCCCAGAATAAGCAGCAATACCGACATCAGACTCAGGTTCAGCAATACCAGGCGCTTCCGGTGACTGTAGCTGATACCGAAAAGCAGCACGGCAATCAGCAGCCCCATCCCCCACCATGAGGTACTGACGAACAGCACCGGCAACTCCTTGATGATGCCCCGATAGATGAGAAAAAACAAGGCAAGGCTGTAAAGAATCATCAGACTGAACGAGCGAAGATCGACCTGGTACTTCTTGAAATAGTAGAGCAGTATGAGGGAAAAGAGAGCCAGGAGACAGAGCAGATGCACGCCGATGGAGAGACCGATCAGGTACATGACGCCAAGCAGCCAGCGCTCGCTGCCGGGGGCAGGGTCTTCTTCGTACCAGCAGAGCATCATCCAGAAAATGGAGGCGGTCAGCAGTGAGGAAGCCGCCCAGAGACTGGTTTCAACCGCATTGAACCAGAAACTGTCCGAAAAGGCAAGAGCCAGTGCACCGACAGCCGCCCCGCCATAGGCTGCGATCTTCTCCGGAAGACTCCATGTGTTCGGATCAGAACCCCGGTACATGGTGACCAGCCTGACGATGATCAGCCAGGTCAGCATGACGGTACCCGAACTGACCAGGGTGCTCAGAAAGTTGACACGGGCGCCGGTATCATGAAAAAAAGGCAGGAGGGAAAAGATATGACCGACCAGCAGATAAAACGGGGCGCCGGGAGGATGCGGAATGCCGAGGGTGTAAGACGTGGCGATCACCTCACCGCAATCCCAGAACGAGAGGGTCGGGGCCATCGTCAGAAGATAAACGGCTTCTGTAACAAGAAAAATGCCGGTAGCAATGATCCGGGTCTGTTGTTTGTGTGTCATGGTAACGGTACGACGTCGTATAGCTGTCTATGGGATCATTGATTCATTACTCCTGCACCATCGAGTGATCAATGCATACCGAACGCTGCTGTCCCCGCACTCCCTGGATATCGCCTGTTCACTCCGAAAGCAGTTCAGCGGCAACGAGATCAGCAAAAAGGAACCCGGCCTGTGTCAGAGTCACCTGGCCGCTGTCGATTCCGATCCACCCTTTTTCCAGCAGCCGGGCAAGGATGGCATCGAGATGCTGAAGCCCTAATTTATGCCCTTTTCGCAAAAACTCAACAGCGAGAGGACGACGGATTCTCAAAGAAAGAAAAACCTCCTCGTTGAAGCGCTGCACTTCGGTCAGCACCTCACTGAAATCAGCCGCACCGGCAGGATCGGCCAGATATCGTCCCAGGCTGTTCAGGTTGGAACAGCGGATTTCGCACTGACCGTTCACCAGAAAACTGTGCGCCGACGGGCCGAAACCGATATAGGGCTCCCTCATCCAGCTCGCAAGATTATAGCGCGAGTGGTGCCCTTCGAGCGAGTAATTGGAAATTTCGTAGTGGCGGTATCCTGCACCGGTCATCACCTCCATAGCCTGACGGTACATGGAGACCTGCGCCTCCTCGCCCGGCAGTAACCGTAGCCCCTTATGCACATCGCGCCAGAGGCGGGTCTTCTCTTCGAGCGTGAGCATATATACCGAAACATGCTGGGGACGAAGCCCGAGCGCCGTCTGCAGATCGCTTTCCCACTCCCCGGCACTCTCCTTTTCGGCTCCGCATATCAGATCGATGCTGACCGAAGGAAACCGTTCCAGCGCCTCCGTAACTGTTCTGACAGCATCAGCGGCTGAATGTGCCCTGCCGAGAGCATGGAGCTTCCGGGCGGAAAAGGACTGAACGCCGATGCTCAGGCGATTGATACCGGCATCTCTCAGGGCGTCAAGCTTTGCCGGATCGAGGTCTTCAGGATTTGCTTCAAGGGTGATCTCCGTGCCGGAGGAGATACCGGCCATGCCGGCCACCTGCGACAACCAGCCGGAAATGAAGGGAACCGGGACAATGGAAGGAGTGCCGCCTCCAAAATGAACGGCTCCGATCGTCTTGCCTGCGAGCAGCCCGGTCTTCGATGCGGTCTCGACGGCCAGCGCCTCAAAAAAGCGATCAACAAAACCGGGCCGGGTAATCAGAAAAAAATCACAATAGGGGCAACGTTCCCGGCAGAAGGGAATGTGAACATAAAGAGAAAACATGTGAGAAAAAATGGAGCTTTACGTACCCAGAACGTCGAAATCGATGCTTCCCGGACATTGCTGTCCCTGAAGTCCTTGCACGCTCTTTCGTCCCGGGCTCTTTCGATCTGACTGAGATGGCCTGGACTCTGACAGCCTGTCGGACTTTATCATATTTTCTCCCGTCATTACGAGCCGCCTGTATCCTGTCGGCTCCCGCACACGAACCTTGAACACGGTGCTCCATAGGGATGGATCGCCCCGTCCCGACCTGTCGTGACTCGCGATGACGGAGTCCGGGTTCGGGGGCGGAAAAGAAAAGAAGATTTCGACTCAGACGATGCAATCTATAAGTAAAATAATATCAGTTCATGGAAAAATATTCAGCCTTTAGCCACGAGCCCGACAAAACGGGACGTGGTGGGCCGCGAAGTGGCAGTCCATCTTACTGAATTCATGCATGGATTGCCTCTCCCGACAAGTCGGGAGAAGCAATGACGAAGAGACGGAGTGTGTTCCAGGTGAACAAGGCGTTTGTTTCGTGTCTGTCCGACAGGCTGCTAACGGGCAGACTCTCCAAGAATGTACCCGGTCACGGCCTGGTAGAGATCATCGGCAACATGATCCGGGAAAATCTGCCTATGCTCGCAGAGGGGCTCCTCGTTGTGACCGGTCCTGACAAGAATCGTCCTCAGACCGGCACGCTTTCCGCACTCGATGTCGATCAGCTTGTCGCCGATGAAAAAGGATGCCTCGCGATTGACCTCAATCCCCTCTTCCAAAAAGTCGGTGACCGCCTGTTCCACCATGCGGGGCGACGGCTTCCGGCTATCCATGAAACGGTCGTACTCCGGATGGGGATAATCGGGGTGAGCCGGACAGTAATAGCATCGGTCGAAAGAGGTCTCGCATCGTGAAAGCAGTTCGTTGAGGTAGTCGTTCACCTCCTCGACCTGGCTCGGGGTAACGATCCCGCGGGCGATGCCCGCCTGGTTGGTTACGATCACGATCCTGAAACCTGCCTGCCGGGCTATGGCGATGGCTTCGTCAGCCCGGTCAACCAGGATGAACTGCTCCCGGCTCGCGACATAACTGCCAATATCCTGGTTTATCGTGCCGTCCCTGTCCAGAAAAAGAACCTTTACCGACTCCATGACACCACCTCAGCCAAGCAGGTTCCGGTACAGCTCGGCATAGCGCTCCGCCGAAGCTCCCCACGAAAAATCACGCCCCATGCATTCAAGAACGAGGGCACTCCAGCGCTCCTTGTCGGCAAACAGCACCAGGGCTTCCTGAAGCTTCGCAGTCAGGGACTCGGGTGTGTACCCGGTGAAAATAAAGCCGGTACCCTTGTCGCCTGAGACCTCCTCGATGGTATCCACTATACCGCCACCCGCATAGGCGACCGGGACGGTACCGTAGTTCATGGCAAACATCTGCATCATGCCGCACGCTTCTACGCGGGAAGTCATGAGCAGTATGTCGAGCCCTGCGATCATCTGGTGGTAAAACGCATCGGTAAACTCAGGCTTGACGGCCATCTTTTCCGGGTTTTTCTCAGCGGTTTCGAGGAGCATCTGATCGAACTCCTTGTCTCCCGACCCGAAGACAATGAGCTGAAGATCAAGCGAAAGCAGCTTCGCAAGGCTCTCCTTCACGATCTCCGCCCCCTGGAAGGCATCGAAATTTGCGATCAAGCCCACAACCGGAGTCTCTTCGGAAAATGGCAGGCCAACCTCTTCGAGAAGCACCTTTTTGTCTTCGAGCTTGATCTCGGGCTGTTCAACGCTGTATCGCTTTTTGATCAGTTTGTCGGTGGACGGGTTCCACTGCCTGGTATCCATGCCGTTGAGAATACCATGGAAACGATCTCCTCGCGCCTGCAAGGATTTGTCCATACCGAACGAAAGTTCGGCATCCTGGACAATACTGCGGGCGTAGCTGCCTGACGTGGTAGTGATCAGGTCGGCATACCTTATGCCTGTTGCCAGAAGGTTGACCTCGTCACCCTTTTTTTCGAGGCCGTCGAAAACTTCGGCATCGAGATGCTTCTGGAACACTTTCGACTGGAAAACGCCCTGGCGGTAAAAGTTATGGACGGTCTGCACGATCTTCACCTTTTTGAAAAATTCGTGTCCGGCATAGCGCGTTTTCGCCAGCAGAGCAACGAGTCCCGCATGCCAGTCGTGGCAATGGATGATATCCGGCTGCCACCCGAGGCGAACGAGGGTCTCCATGACGCCGACGCTGAAGAAGATTATCCTTTCAGCGCTGCCCTTGTGATCCCCTCCGAGAGGGATATCGGAAAAAAGGCCGTAACGCTTGAAATATTTCTCGTTGTAGAGAAAATAGGTCTGAATCTTGCTCGACGGAAGGGCGGTGACCTTTATATGCAGCATGTCGGTCTTCTCCTTGAGACGAACCTCGATATCCGACAGTCTTAGCACATCGTGCAAACGGAACTTCCTGTCGTTAATAATACCGTATTTCGGCATCATGATCCTGGCTTCAAACCCCACCTCTTCAAGTGCCTGGGGAAATGACGCCATGTAGTCGGCCAACGAACTGACCCTTACAAAAGGAGAAACTTCGCCAGAGACATAAAGAACCTTAAAATTTCTTCTGGCCATCTATCTCAAACTCTGTCTGAATTATTTTCTCAAATCGCTTTCATAGAATATCTTCAGTTTTTAATTTAAGAATTTTCATGCTGAGAAACAATTTAGCAGCTTTCAACTCTGAAGGGAGCGCATCCGTGAAAGAATTTCCCGGCCTGAAAATCCTGGCAATCATCCTCATCCCGCTGTTTTCAGGCGCCTGTGCCGTAGACAGACCGCCATCCGGCGGCCCGCCCGACAATGCACCGCTCAGCGTCACCTTCTCCGATCCTGCCCCAGGCGCGCTCAATGCGTCGCCACAGACGATCCGCATTGGCTTCAGTCATTATGTCGGCAGGGACGATTTTTCGAAATCGATTTTTTTTGCACCGCTCGTCGATGATTACGAGGTTTCGATCCACGGAAAAGAGGCGGTCATAAGGGTGTACAGCCCGTTGAAGCAGAACCGCACCTACACGCTGACCCTGCGCGAATATCTGAAAAGCCTGTATGGAAACCACCGGCTCGACAAGAGCTGGGCCCTGGCGTTTGCAACAGGCCCGGTCATCGACCGGGGATCGATCGAGGGTCGCGTATGGAGCAACCGTCTGGCCCCCGCCCGAAGCGTCACGGTCATGGCGTACGCTGTTTCCCCGTCAGAAAACTTCACCCTTTCAGCAAGGCCGGACTACATCAGCCAGACTGATCCGTCGGGAAAATTCCGTTTCGATAATCTCTCGTCCGGCAGCTACCGCATTGTGGCCATAACCGACAAGGACGGCAACATTCAGTTCGATCGAGGCAAGGAGTCGTTCGCCGTCGCCTCAACCGCAACGGTGCGACCTGATATGAGCGGCATGGAGTTGCGTCTCGCTCCTGAGGATCCGGCAACACGGTCACTGCGTTCGTGCCGAACCATCAACAACAGTGAAATCGAGATTACTTTCAACAACCCGTTCCCGATACGGAATCTCGACCTGTCCGCCATACGGATTGAAAACAGTGACACAGGAACCGCACTGCCGATTTCAGGATATTTCTCTCCATCGAGAAGCAGTGAAGATGCCACCATCCGCCTTCTGACCGCACCAATGACCGAAAAGGCGCCTTACCGTCTCCGCTTTGTACCTGCCGGTACCGGAAGCCGACCATCGGAACTGACCTTTTACGGCAATCCGCGTATAGAGCGTTACCCGGAACTGTCAGCCAGAATCGTCCCTGCCCATGGCTCGGATAACGTCATTACCGAGACAATTCGGCCCGAATCGCGCCCGTCTGTTGAACTTCACTGCAATCTGCCTGTTGCCGAATCATCGGTCAGACCGGCCGTAACCCTCACGCTCTCAGACAAAGGCCGGGAAACTCCGGTACCGTTCACCATCTCACGCATAGACAGCCGCACCTTTGCCATCGTGGCTGCCGAGGGGTTCCTGCATGGCCGTGATTACCGGGTCCAGGTCAGACCGGGTCTGCTCAAAGGGCTTGCAGGCTCTCCGGCGAAAGCGGCCCTGGAGGAGTCACGATTCAGTACCGCCGGCCAGGAAGAGTATGGTGAGATCAGTGGCTCCGGAACAGCCAGAGCTGACGCGGTCATCATAGAAGCAAGGCGCAGCGGCACCGAAGGGTTCCGGCGCATGGTGGTAAGGCCAGGCTCCGATGGAAAGTTCAGTTTCGATTTCAGGGATCTTCCGTCAGGAGAGTACACTGTATCAGGATTCATTCCATCATCATCCGGAATCGTATCGCCCATGACCGAGTGGAACAGCGGTTCACTCGACCCTTTTAAGCCTTCTGATCCTTTTACGGCTCTGACGGTAACGATCCGGCCCGGATGGTCAACCGGAAATATCAGACTTGACCTCCCCTCAACAAGGCAACCCACGGTCAAAGGAGCCATGCCGTCTGTCAAGCCTTAAACCGTAATCAACGAACAAACCACACTTCCATTTTCAATGAGCAGCAGCCCATCCAGAATCGGACCGAACTCTATCATACAGACCGTCGGCTCCCTTGAAACCCTCTACGGAAAAAGTGAAACCGAAAAACTCCTGAAAAAAATCGGCCAGGGTTATCTGATCGGCAATCTGCCGTCGGAAATGGTTGAAGAATCGAAATTCCACTCTCTGGTCACCGCCATTCATAAAGAGATCGGCGAACAGGCAACCGCAAAAATTCTCAGGGAATCCGGAGAACGCACCGCGAAATACCTGCTCAAAGTTCGCATCCCGGGGCCTTTTCAGACGATAGTGAAACTGCTGCCACCGGGACTGGCCTTCAAAGTCTTTCTTTTCGCCATCAGCAAAAACGCATGGACTTTCGCCGGAAGCGGCCAGTTCAGCTATGGCTCGAAGCCATCGCCGAACGTCATGGTCAAGGTAACCTTCCCGTCAAACCCGGTTGTCGGCAACTTCTACCTCGGCACCTTCAGCGCCCTGCTCAGGGAGCTGGTCAATCCCAAAACCGAAATCAAGGCTGATATCCGCAAGGAAAATGGCGCAATCCGCTGCAACTACCGCTGCATGATATAAGAGAAGAGAGGTCAGGTGGAAGATGGGAGGTGAGGGAAAGTCAGCGGGCAAAGGAGCATTGCCAGGAAAGGTTCCTGTCCACCACGTCCGTGTCAGTCCACGAAGTCCGTGCTCGTCCTCCTGATGATAAAATCGAAACAATCATTGTTTTGTGCTCTGGCATGGCAATAGTGAGCCAGCCTGATCGCAAGATTCTTTTTCTGTCGTTCACACAATGCTTCCAGAACGGACTCCGTCATCCTGTCTCCTTCGGCAAGCACGGGAATGCATTTGTTGCAGAGTCTGACTGCCCAGCAATCGGAGCAACGGGAACCGATAAGTTCTGAATACTTCGTCAGATAAGCGCTTATACGATCATAATCATACCCATCCTTCGCCGAGCCGACAGGGAAAAAAGCATTGACCCGTTCACACATGTGAAATCCTCCGCCTGTATCGACATAACATCGTTTGCCGGGGGTGCATTGTCCGCCGGTCGTAACAAGCCGGCTGAGATTGTTCATGGGACGCCGGTGTATTCTGATGATGGAGGATTCACATACTGCCCTTGAAAACGGGTCGGGAAGTTCGCCCCGAAGACTCGATTCGATGAAGCACTCCCAGACCGGTGTAAAATCGAAAGCCTGCTCTCCTGGTGTTGACAGGAGTATTTGCCCGTCATTACCGGCAAGAAGACGAACCGAAGAGACTTTCGGAATCTTTCCGCCGAAAAGCCCGCCATTTCCTTTCATGAACTGAACAATCTTTTCAAGGGAATCCGGCGGTGCAACAGTCATCGAATAATTGACCTTCGACTCGAAATAGTCTGGATGCCGCTCCCGGAAGCGCTGAAGATTGTTGATAATCCTGCTGAAGGTAGGCTTTCCGCTGGTATCCTTCCGGTAGCGATCATGCACCTCTTCGGGGCCATCGATACTGACAAAGGTCTCGAAATTCCTCTCGGCAAGAAAATCGCATACATCGTCAGTCAGCAAAGAGCCATTGGTCGTCAGGGCAAAAATCACCTCGCTCCCCTCGGCTCTTTTGCTCTCTGCGAAAGCGACGCTCTCCTTCAGCAGTGAAAAACGGAGCAGAGGCTCTCCTCCATAAAATCCGATCCTGTACTCCTTTCTCGGAAAAGTGAAATACCACTCAATGGCTGCCATAACCGTTTGCACATCGATCGTCCTGTCGGCATGAACTCTCGAATCGGAATAAGCCCCTGAATAGTAACAGTAGTCGCACCTGAAATTGCACTCTTCAGTGATGCTGAGCACCATCATTTCAGGCCCGTTACCCTTCAACTCTGCAATGGATCGTGAAATCAGCTCCGGCGTGTAAACCTCTACCCTGAACGCTGAGTCAGGTAAAAGAGCGGCCCGGATAGCAGCGGCCCTCTGCTGTTCGTTCAGGGCGCCGGAATTGTATTGTGAAAAAAGCTTCTTCGAAACCTCGACAATACGGTTGGACCAGCCGGAATAGAGATAACAGCCCTTTTCGGTCTCGATCGGCAGCAATAACATGGATGCTATGTACAGTGAAAATTCGTAAAAAAGGAAATCGCCGGATCGCCCAACCTGACCAATCAGTTGTGCCATCCGGCGAAAATGCATTGCCCATGAAGGGCTCTTACATGGTCGCTCTCATATTGGCTGTGCTGGCCGTACCGCCTACACACTCATCCTCACATGTGGCAAGTACAACGTCTGAATCGTTGTCTGACTCTACACCCGGAAATACCTCCTTAAGCTCTTCCATAATAACTCCTTGGTTCAATTATTGAAACAGACAAAAACCGACAGCGTATACATAGGCGGAACGCAGTCTTGTCGTGACAAAACCTGACGACCGCGCAGGCCCGGACCGGTTGCTGTCAGTGTAACAAGATTATACAAAAAAGCCGAAACCTGTTCATACACCATAATCCGGGAATGACCTGAGAAACCATTCAAAACCTCTTTTTCATCTCTTTTCACATCAACGGAGAACAGTTGTAAAAAAAGTTACTCCTTGCAAGGAGCGCATTATAGGCTGTAACGGGAAGTTGCAATCCGTGGTTCCGGCACTGCCACTGAGCTTTCAACTGACCTCCCCGTCAGTCAGTTCAGCCATTGCCGCTTTCCTTTTTTGCCGGTTTCTCGTACCATCGCTCCCTGGGAACAACGACATCCGACACGGGTTGGCTCCTGAAATGAGGAGACATGATCTGCACACCATACTCGTTGAATGCATCCTGGATGTTTCCGTGCAGCTCCGAAAGAATGTAAAATCGCTCCTCTGCGCGATCTATCCTGAACATCAGGGTATACTCGACATAAAAATCTGAAAGCGATTTCTGAAGTATGAACGGTTCCGGACTTTTCCTGATCCCTTTTGTCCGCTCAGCACCCATAAGCAGTAGCGCGTGAACCTGACGCCACGGAGCGTCATAACCGATCGTCACACTGGTAGCCACGATAGCACCATCCGGGTTCGCCTGCCGGGAATAGTTTATAATGGTGCTGCTCATCAGAAGGGCATTGGGAATGGTGACCTCCTCTTTCCTGATCGTCACGATTTTGGCTGCCAGCATACCGAGTTCCCTCACCACCCCTTCGTGTTCGCCGATGCGCACATAATCACCCGCCTGGAACGATCTGGTGTAAACCGCCACAATACCGCCGATAAGCTGTCCGACCAGGCCGGCTGACCCGAGCGACACCATAAGACCAATGAACACGCTGACCCCCTGAAAGGCCTTTGTCTCTGATCCCGGAATGAGCGGATAGGCCACGACGAGCGCAAAAACCCAGATCAGCACCACCACAATCCGCCGGGTTGCCTTCGCCGTTTCGGGTTCGAACCAGCGCAAAGGAACCGTACTGTTTTCTACAGCAATGAAAAAGGCGTTGACCGCCTTGCTCAACAGTCTTGAAATGAAAAATATGACGACAATCATGAACATGCCGGGAATCGACACCAGCATACCATAGCCGGCCTCATACAGCATTTCGAGCAGAAACCCCGACAGCTCTTTCGACCAGGGGTTCGTGTACGGAAACAGTGAAAAGACGAAGGTCAGGCAGAGATAGGCCAGGGAAACCAGGGTAACCGCCTCGGCAAGCTTCACCAGACCGTTACCGAACGATACGAGATATGGGGCAAGATTGAAGTTGCCGATCATGAACTTCCTGATCAGACCCGATTCAAACCTTCGCAACTTCTGAATTCCCGTGCGAAACAGCCGACTCACCATCATAGCGGCAAGAGCAAAGAAAACCGTGGCCAGCAGTGCTATGCCCGCTGATTTGAGGAGCAGGGGAAGGTGATATTGAGCCTTCCTTGCCTCCATCCACTCCTCTACAGTCCTGACAGCATTTTTTTTTACGCTTTCGTAAGTTTCACCGTTCGACACATCAACATCGGTCTCCATGAGTGCGACCATGATACGACCATTAACCTTGATCCAGGCCAGGCGGCGATCACCCTCGATGACGTCGGCAGCGATGACATGGTAAGATGGAAGATCAGGCTGCATCTGGTTCATCCGTTCAATGGCGAACGAGACACGCTCTTCAGGAGTGAAGCCTTCATAATCAGAGCGGAACGTCACTATGGTACGGTTCCAGAGCACGACCGACGCTTCAGTGCGTCTGCCGGATACCGCAGCAGTCGAATCGGTTATGGCCCCATACGCCCGTTCAGAGAGAACTCCCGTAAAGAGCAGAACGCAAAGCATAAACAATGCCGCGTCAATAAACCCCCGAATCGTAGATCGCATATCCGGACAAGTGTTTTATGGAAAAACCTTGTTACAGGAGGAAAGGATACAATATACCGCTTTTTATAGCAGAGAAGCATCAAGTGGCCGGCGCTATCCAACAGGCGCTAACCAACAGGCGCTAACCAACAGGCGCTATACAGCAGGCGAGAAAAAAGCAAGGTCAATCACGAATCCTGTCCACATTCACCTATACGACCTATTCGACCTATAAGACCTATAAGACCTATTCGACCTATAAGACCTATTCGACCCCAAAAGAAGAAGAAGAAGAGAAAACAAAAAAGCCCGCGGAAGAACAGCGGGCTTTTCTGATTAAAAACTCGGCGACGACCTACTCTCCCGCAATGAAGCAGTACCATCGGCTCTCCTGGGCTTAACGACTCTGTTCGGAATGGGAAGAGG
>Ga0172367_10000995_pt1 | contig 42665 bp, 49 predicted proteins | sample Lak10m_FD_114542 | JGI IMG/M metagenome (GOLD analysis project Ga0172367, IMG submission 114542) | Freshwater microbial communities from Kabuno Bay, South-Kivu, Congo - kab_022012_10m | ecosystem: Environmental > Aquatic > Freshwater > Lake | place: Democratic Republic of the Congo: South-Kivu...
AAGGAAACGCGCAACTTTGTCGAAGGCTTCACCTGCTGCATCGTCAATGGTTTGACCGATGATGGAGTACTTACCGTGCGACTCCATGTTTACGAGCAACGTGTTTCCACCCGACACCAACACGACCAACATCGGAAATTCAACATTCGGATCATCGAGCAGAGCTGCATACAAGTGCGCCTCAAGGTGATTCACACCAATAAATGGTTTGTTCAATGCAAGTGCGATCGATTTCGCAGCAGACACACCAACGAGCAACGCGCCAACTAGTCCAGGTCCGACTGTTGCAGCAACCGCATCGATGCGTTCAAAACCTATTCCCGAATCCTGGAGAGCCTTGCGAATGACTGGGGTCATTGCTTCAACATGCGCGCGGCTCGCAATTTCTGGCACTACTCCACCGAAACGTGCATGTTGCTCGATTTGTGTGGCAACAACAGAAGACAGCACATCATTGCCACCCATGACTACTGCTGCAGCAGTTTCATCGCAGCTCGACTCAATGCCAAGCACCACCGTGGCTTCATCGACACGAATCATGGTCTGGTCTTTTCAATGCTGCGCAAACGATCACGGAATGCATCGTCTTGAATATCTTGACACCACATCACAATGGCATCGTCGGTGTTTTCGTAATACTTACGACGCACCCCTGCAGGAACAAACCCGAAACGGCGATACAACTCTTGCGCTGCGGTGTTGGTATGTCGAACCTCAAGCGTGAGTGCTTCGCATTTGCGTTGACGTGCGTGCCATGCAAGTTCAAGCATGAGCTCAGTTGCAATGCCTCGCTGTTGCCAGTCCGGATGCACGGCAATATTGGTGATGTGTGCATCCGTGTCGGCAAACAGCAACCCGCAATACCCCACGAGTTCGCGGCCAATATGGGCAACCGCGTAATACCGATGACCCCTATTCATCATTTCAATTTCGTCTGCGAATACTTTTTGTGTCCACGGCTTCGGATACACCACTTCTTCAATTGGCATAATGTCGCGAATGTCTCGGCGGTGCATTTGCGCAACCTCGAGCACCGGATGTGCCTGTGAATGCTGAGCGTTTCCATCTTCTACCTTCTTAATCAATCGGTCAAGAATGCTCATTGTGCACTCCTTGTGGCCCAGTTGATTTCGGCATCAGGTGCACGCAAATACATCGGAACCACTTCGTCAACCTGCGCCCACTCTCCTCGCATCGCACGCTCGTGAGCAATTTCAACCAACGTCGACGCAAGAGGCATTGAGAATTTGACGTCTGCGATTTCTAGGGCTGGCAACACTGGGTTCAGTCGCTCGCAAAACTCGGTTTCATGTTTCAGCGCGCCAGTACCTACAAGCAACGTTGACTGTCCGCGATCGAGCACATCGACTGCACACATTTCTGGAGACCCAATTTGTGGCTTGCAAACTTGTTTCAGTTTTCCGTCTGTCATGCGATATAGCGACCAGTACACCTCACCGCGTCGAGCATCAACTACTGAAGCAATAACCTCGTTATTTGTCTGCACCGCAGCAGCCAAAATGTCGAGGCTGGTAACCGGAATGATTGGCACGTCAATCACCTGCGCAATCGCTTGAGCCGACGCGATACCTACCCTCATGCCCGTGAACAAGCCAGGCCCAATATCAACAGCGATTCCACCTACATCCCACAATTCAATGGAAGCTTGCTTGCACACGAAATCAATCATTGGCGTGAGTGCTTCGGCATGTTGGCGATCGCTGCGAATTTCGCTTCTTGCAAGAACCACATCGCCATCGTGCAACGCAACGCTTACCGCATCGGTTGCCGTATCAATTCCCAAAACAATCATGCTGACCACCGTGCTAGCGAACTGCGGAGTTTGTCCCATCTCGATTCCCACTGCTTGCCACGCCAGCCAATTTCAATGCGTCGCGAATCTTCGCTTCCTCCAACATGGCTCAACGTGATGGTGAGTCCATCACCAATGTCGTCACCCACAACATCGCCCCACTCCACCAGTGCGACTCCGCCCGCTTCAACAAGTTCAGCAATACCTAAGTCAGTAAATTCGCCGGTGCGCTCCAGTCGATACAAGTCGGCATGATGCATCGGTAGTCGCCCACCCGAATAGTTGTGGAGCAAATTGAATGTTGGCGAAGTGATTGCTTCAGACACGCCAAGGGACTTGCCAAACTGCTGAGCGAAAAAGGTTTTTCCCGCACCCATTTCACCAATCAACACAAACATATCTCCTGGTTTTGCCAAGCCAGCAATCACCCCAGCAATGTCAGCAGTGTCGGTTTGGTGCGGTGCAGTCAAGGTAATCATGAGAGAAAGCCATATTCAGCCTATGTAGTAACGCGGGCGAACTAATTGATGTAGTTACGCGGCATTCGGGCACTTATTGCGCACACGATTTCATAGCCAATTGTGCCCATTTTGTTCGCCCATTCATTGGCCGTAATGAGTTCGGGGCCTTGTGTGCCAATGAGGACTGCTTCATCACCAATGCTCACTGCATCGTTTGCGCAGTTCACCAGGATCTGATCCATCGTGACCACGCCAGCAAATGCGCGACGGGTTCCATGAACAAGCACAGATCCGCTCTCCCAAATGCCCCGCGGTATTCCGTCTGCATAGCCAAGCGGAAGAGTGGCAATTGTTGAATCGCTTTCAAGTGGTCGCTTCAGTCCGTATGAGACACCTTGCCCCGCAGCAACTCGCTGCACATGAGAAACGCGCGCATGTACCGACATAACCGGGCGAAGATCAAGTTGGTGGGCTGCACCAAACGAGTTGGTTTGTACATCTCCAGGAATTCCATACATGGCAATTCCTACTCGAGCCATCGTGCAACCGCCGCCAGTATCTAACTTGCGAATTGCAGAAGCTGAATTTGAAATATGTACATGTCGAACTTCAATTTCCAAAGCGCGAACCTGTTCAACAGAAAGCATGAATGTAGAAACTTGCTGTTGTGCAAATTGAGTGTCGGCAACATCTGCAGTAGCCAAGTGAGTGAACATGCCGTCGAGTGTGAGCCACTGTGATTCGGCAACAAGACTCGCTACTCTCACCGCATTGTCTGGTTGCACACCCACACGGTGCATTCCCGAGTCCACCTTCACATGAACTGAAGCCATGATCTCAAGTTCGCTTGCTGTGCGCGCGAAGCGAACAATCGTTGCTTCGTTGTACAACGTGGCAATCAGTCCATACGAAATAATGTCGCGAAACTGTTCTTCAGGCTGTTCGCTCATAATCAGAATTGGTGCGTTGATTCCGGCCTGGCGAAGCTCAATGCCCTCTTGCACTAACGCAACACAAAGCCCCTGCGCACCTGACTGCAGTGCAACGCGCGCACATTCAACAGCGCCGTGACCGTATGCGTCTGCCTTGACAACAGCCCACATTTGTTGCGGGGCCATGTGGGCTGCAAGCGCTGCAACATTGTGGCGAAGTGCGCCAAGATCAATTTGTGCCCACGCCCAGCGTTGTGCGTTCATGGGTAACTACTCAGCTGCAACAACAGCGATGGCCACGCTGTCGGTATGAGAAATTGAAACCTGCCACGAAGTAATGCCTCGAGCATCTGCAAGTTGTTTGGCTCTTCCTTCAAGTCGCAAGGTTGGTTGTCCTGAGGTCAACTTCGTTACCGAAACGTCGTGCAGATCAAATGCTCCCAGCCCAACGCCAAGTGCTTTCATCGTGGCTTCACGCACAGCAAAACGTGCGGCGAGACTGGATGTGGGGTCGGACTTCGCGCTTACTGATTGCAGTTCATCGCTCGTAAACAGGCGATTCCGCAACTGTGGCGTGCGCTCCAGTGCAGTGCGAAATCGCTCAATATCTACGGCATCAATGCCAATTCCCTGCATGACTATGCCCCGTTTTGCGAGGTGCGCCAATGATCTGCCGATTCGCTGATTGGCAAAATAAGCAGGTCTGCAACCGAGACTTCAGCAAGACGATCTTCGCGGAACGAACCTTCGGTTTCCGTTACCCAGTCCACCAGTCGGTTGTATCTGTCGTCATATCCCTGCAGCACGTTCTTCATGGTCGACGCAGGCAAGTGATCATGGAACAACACGTGAAGCAAGGTGATGCCCGTTGTTTCTGTTCCTTTAGTTTCTGGAACGAAAATTACTGTGCGGCTATCGCGGCGCCCGCGAGCAACCAACACATTGCGATCAGTTGCCACGCGGTGCTTGGTTCCTACCAACGTGGAGTTGCGGTCAACTCGGGACGTAAGTTCGCGAGCAATTCCGCCGCGATCAATCACGTTTATTGTGGCGGTGTTTCCTTCAACATCGCCTTCAATGGCATAACGAGTGAAACCAACTACCGATGCAACCGCTGGGTCGAGATCGGCAATTACTTTCAGCGCCTTGTACGACAAGCGGTCGCGCGACACTCCAGCCTTCAGCACTTCTTGCACCAACGAACGATCCAGCAAGCCTTCGTCGCTGCGTGAAATTCCCACGGTCACTGTCTTTGCCTGGTGCTTAATGGCATCGACTGGACGAGTGAGTTCATCAATTGAACGTGTGAGCGCACTGGTGAGATCATCCAGAATTGCTTCTGGCGAACTGATCTTGCCAGTGCTTTGTTGGTAGGCCTGCAATGGATCGCTTGACATTGCATCGCGCAACATCGTGACCACACGGACGGCTGTACTTGCTTCAAGGTTTCCGTCGTACATGCCAGTGGTAAGCGCATCAAAGAATCGCGTTGCCGGCACACCGATTTCCGAGCGAACCTTGGCCAACAGTTGACTACCAACACCACCGCGTTCCACTGCGTGTTCAACCACTTCACGGGTTGAGCGCAATGGTCGTGCAAGTGAATCAATTGCCAAAGCTGCCTCGTAACCAAACAGGTGACCCACCATCACGCTCAAAATAAAGGCGACTCGCGGGTCAACGCGTGGCACAGAAATAACAGCAGCAGCCGCATCAAAGCGCTGCTCGCCCTCTTGGGCAATGACAATCGGTAGAGCTTTATGTGCGCGGTAGATAGCGATTTCCTTGGCCACATCCGATGCCGTGCCATCTAACAACCCAGTGGCACACACAATGATCATTGGCTCGCAAGACAAGTCAATGTGCTTCTTGTCTTCGGTGATGTCACATGCAATGGACTTGTAACACAGCTCGGAAAGTTTGATGCGAACTTCTTCTGCTGCAACAGCATTGAAACCGTTTCCAACAACAGTCCAATAACGACGCGCTGGTGCGAACTGACGAGCAGCCTCGGCAATTTGTGGGCGAAGCGCCAACACCTGGAACATGGCGTCTGGAATAGTGCGTAATGCAGCAAGCAATTCATGACGCTCTGTATTGGTGCCGGTTCCGAGTGCCGCCGAAATTGCGCATGCAAGCAACGCGCCTGCAGCAACTTGCGAGTAGAACGCCTTGGTGCTGGCAACGCTCATTTCCACGTCGCGACCGTCGGAGGTAAACAACACGCCGTTGGCCTTTGCAGACAATTCGCTGCCGCGGCGATTCACGATGGCAAGAACAGAAGCGCCACGTGTGCGTGCCAAGTCAACTGTGCGATTGGTATCGGTAGTTGTTCCGCTCTGACTGATCGCAATGATCAACGTGTCGGCCATGTCGAGTTGCAATTGAAATCCCGACAACTCCGTTGCCGGCAATGCATCTACTTGCACTCGGTGATCAACCATCGTGCGCAACAATTGCGCCAGGCTGCGTCCAGCAATTGCTGCAGTTCCTTGACCAATCACACGAATCCGCGTGAAGGTTCCAGCGGTGAGTTTTGCGCGAATATCGTCTGGCAACACTGTCGTGTCGAGCGTTGCCTCTAGTTGACCATTGCGCTCAGAGATTTTCCCGCGCAAGGTCTTGCGAAAACTGAGTGGTGCTTCTGCAATTTCCTTCGACAAGAAGTGCTTGTGCTCACCACGATCAATATCGCGTGTCGTCACTTCGGCAATTGAAACGGTGCTGTCTACAAGCGGAATTGATGTTCCGTCATAGGCAAGCATGCGCATGCCAGCAAGTGATCCTGCGTTATCGCCATCGAGCGCAATTACTTGACCGCGGCTTGAAGGGTTACTTGAATCGGCAAGTGACTCGCCGTCCATTCGCACATAGTGCAATGTCTCTTCAACCACTCCATATGGCTCACTGGCCACGATGAAACGGTCTTCGGCAATACCGACATACAATCCTTGACCGCTGCCGCGAAGCGCGAGCATCATCGAGTTCGGTTCGTCAGCGCTTGCAACTGCAATTGCCACACTGCCTTCAAACTCGGCAACAGTTTCTCTAAACGCATCCACAAATGGCATTCCTGCTGCGTTCTTGCGCGCGACCACAGTTGGAATGACTTTCGCATCGGTAGTAATCGGCTCTGCAATGTGCAGTCCGTTGCGGACCTTGATATCGGCATGGTTATCGACATCTCCGTTAAGTGCAGCAAGCATGTACGGACCATCTGCATTGCCAGCCACTTCTTCGCTGTTCACTGGGTGCGCGTTTGGTTCAGAAATGATTCCCACGCTTGCCCAACGTGTGTGCCCAAGGATGGACACGCGAGCATTCGGTTGGCTAACGAGCAATCGCAACAACGCATCATTGGAAACCGTTGTGCGCATGGCACGGGTGTTATCACCAAGTTCGCCAATTTCAGCCGCTGCTTTATACACAAACGACCATGCACGACTGCCTGCGCCAACGCGCACCGAGCCGTTAGTGAACAGCGTGTCATCAAGTCGACCGGCAAGCAACGGAGCAACTCGCTTATCGGTTGCGTCTAAGCCATGACCCCACACCAGCACATGCACGCCAGCAGAGTCGCGACCGCGAACTTCCATGCGATCGAGTGCAGAAAATGCTTGCTGAATGGAGAGGTAGGCATTGCGTGCACTCGCACTTGCGTCTTTGCCTGCTAATTCGCCAACAGCTTTTGCTGTGCGCAAGCGATCGTTTCGCAACGACCATGTGGCGTCGCGCAATGCAATGAGTTCGTTGCTGCGGCGTTCTACGTCACGGGTTGACAACCCAGACTCTGACTCCAATTGCGCTTCTGCTCCACTTGCCAAGCCATCTAATTGATCGACGCGTGAAACTAGGCCGCTCACTAAAGCGATGTTGTCAATCAGTGTTCCAAGCCCAGATTCACCGCGTAATGAAGCATCGGCTTCCGCTACCAAGCGACCAGATTCAGCGATGTTTCCGGCAGTACCAGCAGCAATCGCTCGGTCGAGGGCATCCAGAATGTCGGCGACAAGTGGCAATGGTCTTGCCGAGGGCCGCGACACAACGCAGATGATGCCGCACATGGTGACTAGGTTACCGAACCCCGCCGAAGCGCTGCGATACAACCTCGGCAAGCCCTTGTGCCACAGCGTCTGCGGTTTCTTGGCTTGCAGCTTCCACCATCACACGAACAACCGGCTCGGTTCCGCTTGCTCGCAACAGCACACGACCAATTCCATCCAAACGATTCGTCGCGTCTGCAATTTCAGCAGCAAGATCTTCTGCTGGGCTCTTCACTACTTGTGCAACACGAATATTGATCAAGGTTTGTGGAAGCGACGTCATTGCATTGCGCGCAAGTGTTGCCAGCGGTTTGGCTTCTCGTCGAACTAAGTCCACAAGCATTGCCCCTGCAAGCAAGCCGTCACCTGTTGTTGCATGGTCGCGATAAATAATGTGACCACTTTGCTCCCCACCTAACACCACACCGTGTTCATCAAATGCGACAAGAATGTTTCTGTCGCCAACTGGCGTGGTGATCACATTAATTCCCGCTTTGGTCATTGCTTGATGAAATCCGGCGTTCGTCATCACCGTTACTGCAACCGAATTTGACTTCAGCTTTCCACGTTTGTGCAAATCAATTGCAGCAAGTGCAATCAAATGATCGCCGTCTACAACGTCACCAATATGGTCAACGGCAATCACTCGATCTCCGTCGCCATCAAAAGCAAGACCTAAGTCGGCTTTGTGCAAGCGAACTGCTTCGCTCACCACTTCTGGATGTGTTGCACCACAACCCTCGTTGATGTTCTTCCCATTAGGTCGATCGTTCAACACGATGACCGTTGCACCTAGTCGCGCGAAAACTTCTGGTGCAACATCGCTCATTGCCCCATTGGCGCAATCCAACACCACGCGAATGTTGGCAAAGGCCAAAACTGGGAATAGCCCAACGATGTGGGACGCATACTCGCCAAGCAAATCAACCTGAGTAGCCAAGGCAGCGGGCACTGTGGCCGAACCCGTCATGTGCGATTCAATTGCGTCTTGTTGCACATCGCTCAACTTCACGCCGCCATTGGCAAACAGCTTCACACCATTGTCTAAGTACGGGTTGTGCGATGCAGTAATTGCTGCGCTGGCACAGCCTCGTTTTGCAGCCAAAAATGCAATTGCCGGGGTTGGGGCTACACCAAGAAGTTCAACTGAGACACCACCAGCAAGTAATCCGTTCGCGAGTGCGGTCTCTAATTGTTTGCCAGATTCGCGCGTGTCGCGACCAACCAAAACTTTGGTTACGCCGAGTTCACGCGCAGCAACTATCCCAAGTTCTGCAACATATTGCTCAGTGAGTTCCGTGAAGGCGACTCCACGCACACCGTCGGTGCCAAATCGAAGCATCGTTTACACACACATCCGCGCGACGAACATCGCGCGAACCAACACGTGATTAACGCTTCGTGTACTGAGGCGCCTTGCGCGCCTTCTTGAGGCCGTACTTCTTGCTTTCCTTCTTGCGAGAGTCGCGAGTAAGCAAGCCAGCCTTACGAAGCACTGAACGCTTCGTGTCGTCCAACTCGAGAATGGAACGAGCAATCGCCATGCGAAGTGCGCCAGCCTGGCCAGCGATTCCGCCGCCCTGAATGTCACAGTCAACGTCGTATGTGGTTTCTGCTTCTACAACGCGAAAAGCTTCGGTTGCTGCAGCACGCTGCAATGCATTTGGAAAGTAATCCTCAAACTCACGTCCGTTGATTACTACCTTGCCAGTGCCTGGACGCAAACGCACACGTGCGACTGCTTCCTTGCGACGACCCGTTGTCTGTGTCAGTGGCTTTGTTCCCACGGTTACTCCTCTATTCGATCTTTGTTAATCAGCGCGCTTTTGCGTGCGGGATGTTCAAAACTTTTGGTGCTTGTGCTTCGTGACCGTGCTCTGGTCCTGCGTGAACCTTCAACTTCTTGATCATTTGACGACCAAGTGGTCCCTTAGGCAACATGCCGCGAATGGTGCGACGAATTGCGTCTTCTGGCTTGCGGCTCAACAAGTTGCCGTAAGTCTGTGAGCGCAAACCGCCTGGGTAACCGCTGTAGTCGTGAACGAGTTCTTTGTCAGCCTTACCTTTGGTCATGACGATCTTCGAAGCATTGACGATGACTACGTGGTCACCAGTGTCCATGTGCATGGAGAACATTGGCTTGTGCTTGCCGCGCAAAATTGATGCAACTTCTGTGCACATGCGACCAAGCACCAAGCCGTCGGCATCAACAACATGCCACTCGCGCTTAATTTCACTTGCTTTTGGACTGTACGTGCGCATCATAAAAAACTACTTTCGAAAACTGAGGACTTGGCCGAAAACTCAGCCAAACGCTGCCCCTATGGACCGTTTCAGGATAGGGGTCGAGAGGGCCTAATCACAATCGGCCGGGTAGCCAACTTCCCACAAAATCAAGCCTTGCGGGGGTGCCACGGGTGCTGCTTGTGCCCGGTCACCAGAAACGATGAGTCCGCGCATATCGCTTGGCGGGCGCTTGCCCAGGCCGATCTCAATGAAAGTGCCGACCAGCGCCCGCACCATCTGATGGCAGAATGCATTAGCCCGAATATCGAACCTCAACACTCCCTCGCCAAGGTCGCGCCACTCAGCATTCATCACGTGCCGACGCAGGGAATGCTCAAACGTGTCATGTTCATCGGCAGGTTTTGGTTTGCGACAAAATGCCGAGAAATCATGCTCGCCAATAACAGCATCGGATGCGAGCTGCATGGCTCGAAGCTTGAGCGGCTTCATGATGTGCCAAGCCGAATCAACCATGAATGGGTTTGGCGTTTCCGTGTTCAACACGGTGTAGCGATACGAGCGCCACAGCGCGGTATATCGAGCGTGAAAGTCAGGCTTTGTCCACACCGCTTCGCGCACTGCAATAGACGGGCCGCACAACGAGTTCAGTTGCTTCATTAACACTGGCAAATTCACGCGATCTGGCAAATCTGCGCCAATGATTTGTCCCCACGCATGCACACCTGCATCGGTGCGACCTGCGGGAGTGATCTTTACTTCTTCTTGCAGAATTTGTGCAAGAGCACCTTCAATCGTGGACGCGACAGTGTCAACTCCAGGATTAGTAGCAAAGCCATGAAATTGATCGCCCTTGTAGGCGATCGTCATGCGTGCGCGACGCATGGCCATGATGAATCAGACGAGTTCGATGCGCGCCATTGGTGCATTGTCACCATGGCGTGGACCAAGCTTCAGCACGCGGGTGTATCCACCATTGCGGCCGGTGTAGCGAGGTGCAACAACGTTGACCAATTTGTTGGTCATTTCCTTGTCATTCAAGTACGACTGGATCTGACGAATGCGGTGAATGCGCATTGGGCCTTCGCCCTGCGCCTTGATTGCCTTCGTAATCAACTTCTCTGCAATTGGGCGAAGCGCCTTGGCCTTGCCTTCGGTGGTCACAATGCCCTCTGCAGCAAAAAGTGATGCAGCGAGGTTCGCCATCAACAACTTTTGATGGTGTGCGCTATGTCCGAAGCTTCGGGCTCGTCTTGGTGTTGCTGGCATGTGTCATCGTCTCCTATGAAGTGGTGCGTATTGGTGCGCTATCAGATGCGCAGTGACAATCCGCGTTCGTCGAGCTTCAACTTGATTTCATCCAACGACTTCTGACCGAAGTTGGTGATGTTCAATAGATCTTCTTCGCTACGAAGCAGCAATTCGCCAACAGTGTTTACCTGTGCGCGCTTCAAGCAGTTACGTGGACGCTCGCTCAAGTCGAGGTCTTCAATGCTCAAGTCGAGGTCTGGTGAACCAGCACCCGTGCCTGCGAGCTCACCAAGTTCGAGTGCCATTGGCGCATCGCTCATAGTTGCTACAAGGTCGACCAATGAACGAAGTGTTGCGCCTGCTGATGCAAGTGCTTCGCGTGGCTCAATGGTTCCATCGGTTTCGATGTCGATGATGATCTTGTCGTAGTTGGTCGACTGCTCAACACGTGTTGGCTCTACGACGTAGGTGCAACGACGTACTGGTGAGAAAATTGCGTCAATTGGAATGATGCCAATGACCTTGCGGGTGTCGCGATCGCTTGATGCATAACCTTTGCCGCGCTCGATCGTGAGGTCTACAACCAAACGGCCCTTTGCTGACAAAGTTGCAATGTGCTGTGACTTGTTGAGAATTTCAACACCGGTTGGGCACACGATGTCGGCTGCAGTGATGTCTGCTGGGCCCTTCACATCAAGTGTGATGACCACTGGTTCATCACTTTCAGAGACAACAACAATGTCCTTCAAGTTCAAAATGATTTCGGTGACATCTTCAGTGATGCCTTCGATGACGTCGAACTCATGGAGAGCTGACTCAAACTTGACCGAGGTGATTGCTGCGCCAGGAATTGACGACAACAACATGCGGCGAAGCGAGTTTCCAATGGTGTGACCCAAGCCTGGCTCGAGTGGACCTACAGAAAACTTCTGGCGGTTGCCTTCTGGTGAACCGATTGCTTCAACTGATGGGCGCTGAATAACAAGCATTGATATCTCCTATTGCCAATTCGTTTAGGGGTTACTTCGAGTAGAGCTCAACAATGAGCTGTTCACGTACTGGTACATCGATTTGTTCGCGTGATGGAAGTTCGCGAACGGTGACCTGCTTGCCACCTTCTGCACGATCGATCCAACCAACCATTTTGTGGTCGAGGGTGTCGATGTTGTGCTGAATAACGATCATGTTTGCGGCCTTCTCGGAAAGCGTGACCACTTGTCCACGACCAACGCTGTATGAAGGAATGTTCACGCGCTTGCCGTCGACCAACACGAGGCCGTGGCTTACGAACTGACGTGCCTGCGGACGGGTGTTTGCCCAACCTGCGCGGTACACAACATTGTCCAAGCGGCACTCAAGCAAACGGAGCAAGTTTTCACCGGTTGGACCAGCCAAACGTGTTGCTTCTTCGTATGCCTTGCGGAACTGACGCTCGAGCACACCGTAGATGTACTTAGCCTTCTGCTTTTCCTGCAATTGCAAGAGGTATTCACTGCCAGCTCCACGACGACGCGTACGGCCGTGTGTACCTGGTGGGAATGGACGACGCTCAAGAGCCTTTGAGCCCTTGGAGTTTTCGTAAATGTTGACACCGAGACGGCGCGATATACGCACCTTTGGTCCTGTATAGCGAGCCATGACTTACGGCCTCTTTCGCTTTGGCTGAAGGCAACCGTTGTGTGGAACTGGCGTTACATCTTTAATGCCAGACACTTCGATGCCGAGGTTTTGAATAGAACGCAGTGCGGTATCGCGACCCGAACCCGGGCCCTTTACATGCACTTCAACGCGACGAAGACCTTGTTCCATTGCTGCACGGCCAGCTTTTTCTGCTGCCATTTGTGCTGCGTATGGAGTGGACTTGCGCGAACCGGAGAATCCAACGCCGCCGGACGATGCCCATGAAATGACATTGCCTTCTGTGTCGGTGATGGACACGATGGTGTTGTTGAACGAACTCTTAATGTGCACAACGCCGGTCGCAATATTTTTGCGATCGCGCTTGCGCTTACGGGGTGCTGGTGCCTTTGCCATGATTTACTTCCTCACTGCCATCTTCTTGTTGGCCACAGTCTTCTTTGGACCCTTACGAGTACGAGCATTGGTGTGTGTGCGCTGACCACGTACAGGGAGACCCTTGCGATGACGCGTTCCTTGGTATGAACCAATTTCAATCTTGCGCTTGATGTCGGTCTGCACATCGCGACGAAGGTCGCCTTCAACCGTGAGGTTTTGTTCGATGTACATACGAATCTTGTTGACTTCAGAGTCAGTGAGATTGCGAACACGGGTGTCTGGATTGAGATCGAGTTCCTTGCACATTTTCTGCGCAGTGGTGTTACCAATGCCGAAAATGTAAGTAAGCGAAATCACCAAACGCTTTTCGCGTGGGATGTCTACTCCTGAAATACGTGCCATCTGATGTTCCTTCTCAGCCTTGACGTTGCTTGTGACGAGGGTTTTCGCAAATCACCATCACGCGACCGTGCCGGCGAATGACCTTGCACTTCTCGCAAATTTTCTTGACGCTTGGTTTAACTTTCACTTCGAGCCTCGTGATTGGTGTTCGATTATTGGGTTATGAAATCTATTTATGTCGGTATGTAATGCGACCTCGTGTGAGGTCATATGGCGTTAGCTCTACTTGGACTTTGTCCCCCGGCAAAATGCGGATGTAATTCATTCGCATCTTTCCTGAAATATGAGCTAACACTGTGTGTCCGTTTTCGAGTTCGACGCGAAACATTGCGTTAGGCAGCGACTCTGTAATTGTGCCTTCCAGCACAATTGCATCTTCTTTGTTTTTTGGCAGGGCTTTCTCCTCAAACACACGGACATACAAGCCAGTCGGAGGGAAATCCCTCCAAAAGGCGAAGGGTTATGCTACCGCCGCATTCCCCTGCCCCAAAACCCCAAAACACAAGGAGATGGGTGAATTCAGCAGGGTCATGATTAGCGATTCTTGATGCCGGCAACAGCCGTGCGGAGGCGGGCAAACACCTCATCAGGGGTGCCAAGGCCGTCCACTACAGCCAGTTTGTTCTGGTCTTTGTAATAGGCGATCAATGGAGAGGTCATGGCGTCGTATAAGTCCAGGCGGTGGTTGATGGCTTCGGGGGTGTCATCGGCGCGCTGCACCACGGATCCGCCACACTTTTCACATACCCAAGGGTTGGCTTCACTGCCTGTAGCCACATAATTGCCTTGGCACTGCTCGCAAACGCGACGTGCCGACAAACGGCTGAGCACCAATTCGCGCTTCACCTCTAGATCAATGACCAAGTCAATGGGGCGAACTTCGCTGATGTGATCAAGCGCCTGCGCCTGTGCCACCGTTCGCGGGAAGCCGTCCAAAATGAAGCCGTTCACGCGTGCATCTTCTTCGCCAATGCGACCTTGCACCAGGCTGATCATGAGTTCGTCATTAACCAACTCACCTTTATCCAGCACTTCCTTCACGGCACGACCAAGCGGTGAGTCTTTGCGCACTGCAGCGCGAAGCATTTCACCAGTGGAAATATGTGGCGCGCCAAATTCAGACGCAATGCGCACGCACTGCGTGCCTTTTCCTGCGCCTTGACGGCCAAGCATGATGATGCGAATTGCATTCGACATGGCGATAACTCTTTCGTGAATATCCTGAAATGTGTTTCCTAAAGAGGAAACGTCACTTCAAGAAGCCCTCATAGTTGCGCTGCATCAACTGGCTATCAATTTGGCGCATGAGTTCAAGCGCAACACCAACTGCAATCAACACAGTGGTTCCTGCAAATGGGAATGACTGCACGTCGCCTACCCACAAAATGATGTACGGCAAGATGGCGATGAATGCCACGAACATTGCTCCAGGAAGCGTGATTCGGTTCACCGTCTTTGCCAAGAAACTTTCCGTCTGTGGTCCTGGACGAATACCTGGAATGAATCCGCCCTGCTTGCGCAATTGGTCTGCCTGACGGATTGGGTCGAATGCAATGGAGTTATAGAAGTATGCAAACGCAATGATCAACAAGAAGAACACCGAGATGTACAACAGGTTTTGACTGTTCACCAGGTAATCGTTCACAAATGAGGCAATCGAACCGCGCCAACCTTCGCCGCTACCGAGCATGTTCGACAACAGGACTGGCAACAACAGCACAGAGCTCGCAAAAATAATTGGCACGATTCCGGCCTGGTTTACTTTCAACGGAATGTACGTGTTCTGGCCACCGTATTGCTTACGACCGACCACACGTTTTGCGAACTGCACAGGAATTCGGCGGCTACCGAGTTCGACACGAACTACCGCGAACAAAATTGCAATGGACACTGCAACCAGCACGATGAATGTGATGGTTTTCTTGCTTTGCAGGAGCGAGTAATAGTTGTACGGAAGACCGCTGACAACCGAAGCAAAAATCAGCATTGACATGCCGTTGCCAATTCCGCGCTGGCTGATCAATTCACCAATCCACATGAGCAATGCAGTACCTGCAACCAGTGTTGGAATGACGAGCAATGCGCGAGGCATGAACGGATCGAGCAACACCACGTCTGGCGCTGTTGCAGCTGCACCCAAGAATGCCGAACCGTTTCCTTGTCCGAAAATGAACGTGAGTCCGGCGCCCTGCAAGGTGGCAATACCAATTGCTACGTAGCGAGTCCACTGAGTGATCTTGCGTTGACCAGTTGCACCCTCTTGTTGCCACTGTTCAAGCTTTGGAATAACCACACCAAGAACCTGCATGATGATGCTTGCCGTGATGTACGGCATGATTCCCAAAGCAAAAATGGAGAAGCTTCCGAAAGCGCCACCCGAAAACAAGTTCAAGAATCCGAGTGCACCTTGTGAGTCCGAAGCTTCGCGCAATTGGCGCACAGCCTGAGCATCAATACCTGGAGCACGCAGTGCGGCGCCGAAGCGATACACAGCAATCATGGCAAAGGTGAACAACACCTTGTTACGAAGGTCTTCCACCTTGAAGATGTTCTTCACATTCGACAACATCGTGGGTGCTCCTGTACTCGAGGCGCGCCGGCGAACCGGCGCGACATCACTATCGGTTAGTGAACTGGTTGCCCTTAGCGGCTGGACGTGGGCCCTTGTGCGGCATTGGCAAGATGGTCACAGATCCACCGGCAGCAATAATTGCCTGCTCAGCAGTCTTTGATACCGCGTGCGCTGAAACACTCACAGCCTTGGTGATTTTTCCACGACCAAGCACCTTGATGAGTGTGTTCTTGTGAGCAGCGCTCTTATCAACGAGCACCTTTGGGTTTACTTCCGCAAGACCCAAAGCTTCAATGACATCGAGGTTTACTGCGTAGTACTCAACGCGGAACGGGTTATTAAATCCCTTCAACTTTGGTACGCGTTGCTTCAATGGCATCTGACCACCTTCAAAGCCTCGCTTCACGGTGTTACGGGCGTATTGACCCTTCGTACCGCGACCTGCAGTCTTTCCACCTTTACCGCCGATACCACGACCGACGCGCTTTGGCTTCTTCGTTGATCCCTTTGCTGGGGCGAGTTGATCTACACGCATGGCTTACTTGCCTTCCTTAATTTCAATGAGGTGAGGAACACGTGCGATCATGCCGCGAATTTCCGGACGATCAGGCAACGTGTTGGTGTGGCCAATTCGACGCAATCCAAGAGCGCGCAATGTTGCACGGTTCTTTGGCTTGTTACCGATTTCTGAACGCACCTGCGTAACCGTGATGGTTGCACCAGTTGGTTCAACCTTCACACGCTTTACTTTGCGAGTTGAGGTGTTGCCAGATGCAGCCTTCAACGCAGCGGCTGCTGCGCGCTGTTCTGCTGCAGCCTTCTTAGCTGCTGGCTTGCGATCGCGTGTTGTGCGACCTGGTTTTTTGAATGCTGCCATGACTAGTGAGCACCTCCGTTTGACTTCTTACGCTCGTTGAACGCACGAAGGAGACCTTTTGGAACAAATGAGTCAGCTGGAATTCCGCGACGCTTTGCAACTTCGTCTGGGCTCTGCAATTCCTTCAAACCATTGATCGTTGCGCGAGCAACGTTGATGGCATTTGATGAACCGAGCGACTTCGCAAGTACGTCGTGAATGCCGGCTTCTTCAAGAATGATTCGAGCAGCACCACCAGCAATAACTCCAGTACCAGGAGCAGCAGGCTTCAGCAATACGCGGCCTGCGCCGTTGATTCCCAAAATTTGGTGGGTGATGGTTGAACCAGCAAGAGCAACGCTGAACAAGTTGCGCTTTGCTTCTTCGGTTCCCTTTTGGATTGCCAAAGGAACTTCCTTTGCCTTTCCGTAACCAAGACCTACGCGACCTGCACCGTCACCGATAACAACAAGTGCGGTGAACGAAAAGCGACGTCCACCCTTCACTACCTTTGCCACGCGGTTGATGTGCACTACGCGTGATTCGCGGAGCTGACCTGGTTCGGTCGTGCGTGCGTTTGAAATGTCAGTCATTAGAACTCCAACCCTGCTTCTCGGGCAGCATCTGCTGCCGCTGCTACGCGACCGTGGTACAAGAATCCACCGCGGTCATAAACAACTTTTGTTACTCCTGCAGCCTTTGCACGCTGCGCAACAAGAGTTCCGATGCGCTTTGCTGCATCAACATTTGAACCGCCACCCAACTTGCGCTGGTCTGGTTCAACAGTTGAAGCCGAAGCGACGGTGTGTCCGTCGAGATCGTTGATCAACTGCACGGTGATGTGCTTGTTGCTGCGATAAACGGCGAGACGTGGACGCTCGGCGGTGCCGGTGATCTTCTTACGAACGCGACGGTGGCGACGCAAGCGACCTGCATGGCGCTGGCTAGATACTGATGTCATAGTCGTCAAATCTCCCGATTACTTCTTGCCGGTCTTGCCTGCTTTACGCAGGACCTTTTCATTGAGGTAACGCACACCCTTGCCCTTGTATGGCTCTGGCTTGCGAATTTCGCGAATGTTCGCTGCAACTTGGCCAACAACTTCTTTGTCGGCACCCTTGACGATGATTTTCGTCTGAGCAGGAACTTCGAACGTGACTCCTTCAGGAGCATCGATCACCACTGGGTGTGAAAAACCAAGAGCCAACTTCAGCTTGCTTGGACCCTGAGCTTCTGCACGGTAACCAACACCGATGATGTCGAGTTCTTTGGTGTAACCCTCGGTAACACCAATCATCATGTTGCTCACCAATGTGCGAACCAATCCGTGACGTGCACGTGAATCGCGCTCTTCGTTGTCGCGAGTAACCACGATGGTGTTTTCTTCGCGAGCGATGGAAACACCAGTTGGGAACACACGTGACAGCGTGCCCTTCGGACCTTTTACGGTCAGCGAAAGACCAGCGATAGTGACGTCGACACCGTTAGGCACAACGACTGCTGCATTTCCGATACGTGACATATGAGTACTTCTTTCCTCTACTGGTTTCCGCTTACCAAACGAAGCACATGACTTCACCACCGACGTTGCGCTGGCGCGCTTCGCGGTCGGTCATGAGCCCTTGGCTGGTGGACAGGACAGCAACACCAAGACCACCCAACACGCGTGGTACTTCAGTTGCATTGCGGTACACGCGAAGACCCGGTGTGGATACTCGCTTAATACCTTGAATGGTGCGCTTACGGTCATCGGAATACTTCAGACCGATCTTCAACGACTTACCCGGACCAGTTGGGTTGTCGATAAGACCGAAGTCCGTGATGTATCCCTCTTTCTTCAGCACTTCTGCGAGCGCTGACTTCTGCTTTGAGGCAGGCATCAACACTTCGTCTTTCATTGCAGCATTCGCATTGCGAATGCGCGTAAGCATGTCGGCGATCGGATCAGTCATCATGACGCAATCACCAACTTGCCTTTGTCAAACCAGGGATTTCACCAGCATGGGCCATCTTGCGAAGGCACAGGCGGCACAATCCGAATTTGCGATATACAGCACGCGCACGTCCACATTTCTGGCAACGCGTGTAACCGCGTACCTTGAACTTTGGCGTTGCATTCGCCTTGTTAACGAGTGATTTCTTTGCCATATGGTCCTCTACTTACTTCTTCTTCTTGGCTGAGCGTTTTGCCGCTCCGCGAGCTTTTTTGGATGATGCTGGTTCTTCGCCCTTACGGAATGGGAAACCAAAAGCATCAAGAAGTGCTTTTCCATCGAGGTCGGTTGTTGCGGTGGTGACAATGGTGATGTCCATACCGCGTGTGGTGTCTACTTTGTCGTAACTCACTTCGGTGAATACCAATTGCTCAGTAAGACCGAATGTGTAGTTGCCATGACCGTCCCATGACTTACCTGGAAGACCGCGGAAGTCACGAATACGTGGAATTGCTACTGCGATCAAACGATCGAGGAACTCCCACATGCGATCTCCACGCAATGTCACTTTGCAACCGATTGCTTGGTTTTCGCGAAGCTTGAACGATGCAATTGACGTGCGTGACTTGGTGACGATTGGTTTTTGACCAGAGATTGCAGTGAGGTCAGCAACTGCGCCGTCAATGAGTGACGACTGTTGAGTTGCGCGGCCAACACCCATGTTGATCACGATCTTTTCGAAAGTTGGCACTTGCATGACATTTTGAACGCCGAGTTGCTTAATGAGATCGGCGCGCACAATTTCGTTGTAGTGCAACTTCAAACGTGGTTGGTATGCGACTGCAGCAGTCATCAGATTTCATCTCCGGTGCTCTTGGCAACGCGCACCTTGGTGCCGTCGGCCTTGATCTTGTAACCAACGCGAGTTGGCTTTCCCTTGTGCACCAACATGACGTTTGAAGCATCGACAGGCATGTCCTTATCAATGATTCCGCCAGTGTTGGCTGTTTGTCCGCGGGCAGCAGTGTGACGTTTCGCGGTGTTCACACCAGCGACTTTCACTTTGTTGCTCTTTGGACTTACTTCTGTAATTTCGCCCGTCTTGCCCTTGTCTTTTCCGGCAATAACGATGACGGTGTCACCCTTTTTCAACTTCATGGTTACAACACCTCCGGTGCAAGCGAAATGATTCGCATGAACTTCTTGTCACGGAGCTCACGACCAACTGGTCCGAAAATACGGGTTCCACGTGGGGTGAGATCGTCCTTAATAAGAACTGCTGCGTTCTCGTCGAAGCGGATGTAGCTGCCGTCTGGACGACGCTTTTCCTTCTTCACACGAACTACTACGCAACGAACAACTTCGCCCTTCTTAACTCCGGCGCCAGGAATTGCGTCCTTTACCGTGCCAATGAAGACGTCACCAATTGATGCATAACGACGGCGTGTTCCACCAAGAACCTTGATGCACAACACTTCTTTTGCGCCACTGTTGTCGGCAACGCGAAGACGGGACTCTTGCTGGATCATTTTGCACGCTCCAATACTTCAACGAGGCGCCAACGCTTTTGCTTCGACATTGGACGAGTTTCCATTACGCGAACGCGGTCACCGATTTGTGCATCGTTGGCCTCGTCGTGTGCGTACAACTTCTTGGTGCGCTGAACGAACTTCGAGTAACGCGGGTGGCGTACTCGCTCAACGATTGAAATAACAATCGTCTTGTTCATCTTGTTTGACACCACGATGCCTTCGCGCACCTTACGGGCGTTACGAAGAGCTTCGTCAGTTGTTGCAGATGTGGTTGTTGATTCGGTCATGACTTACTCACTTCCCTGCTGATTCAGCAGCAGCGATTTCCTGCTGACGAATGAGAGTGTTGATACGTGCAATTTGCTTCTTCACTGCGCCCAACTCGGCTGTGTTGTCGAGTTGACCCGTCGCATGACGGAAACGCAGGTTGAGAGCTTCTTGCTTTGACTTGCGGAGTTCGTCCACCAAAGTGGCGAGATCCATGTCGCGGAGATCGGCTAGTTCACGTGCCATGTCAGATTGCCTCCTCGCGGCTTACGACGCGGGCCTTGATTGGCAGCTTTTGCACTGCGCGATCAAGTGCTTGGTGCGCAGTTGCTGCGTTTGGGTACGACAGCTCGAACATGATGCGACCTGGCTTCACCACGGCAACCCACAATTCTGGGTTTCCTTTTCCGGATCCCATGCGGGTTTCAGCTGGCTTCTTGGTCACTGACTTGTCAGGGAAAATGTTGATCCACACTTTTCCACCACGCTTGATGTGACGGGTCATGGCGATACGTGCTGCTTCGATTTGGCGTGCGGTGATCCAGCCTGGTTCAAGAGCCTGAATGCCGTACTCACCGAAAGCGAGTTCGTTTCCACCCTTTGACACACCGGTCATACGACCACGGTGGTGCTTACGGTGTTTTACTTTGCGAGGTGACAACATGATTTACTCCCGACCAAACTTCGGTGTCTCGTGGGTTTCCACGATTCGACGTTGGATGTCTTCTTCTTCCGCCAACAAACGCTCGAACTCTGGATCAGCTTCCTTCACCAGTGGAACGATTTCGGTGTCAGCAATGTCAGCAACACGAGGGCCTGCTGAAGTAACAACCTTCAACGTGGCATCCGAATGTCCTGAAGTTTGACCAACGGCCATTGCTGCTTCACGAGCAATGCGATCGTCATTAGGGCTCTTGTACGGAAGGATTTCGCCCTTGTACAACCACACCTTTACGCCGATGCGTCCTGCTGAAGTTGCTGCTTCACGGAATCCGTAGTCGATATCTGCACGCAATGTGTGCAATGGAACACGACCTTCGCGGTACCACTCGGTGCGGCACATTTCTGCTCCACCAAGACGACCTGAACACTGAATTCGAATTCCCTCTGCGCCGTACTTCTGTGCGTTCTGCACAGCACGCTTCATCGCGCGACGGAAAGCAATACGGTTCAATAACTGGTCAGCAACACCCTGCGCCACAAGTGCGGCATCAAGTTCAGCTTGCTTGATTTCGGTGATGTTCAACTGCACTTTGTTGTTACCGGTCATCGCGGTAAGTCCTGCGCGTAGTTCATCGGCCTTCTGACCCTTACGACCAATAACAATGCCCGGACGAGCAGTGTGAATGTCGATGCGAAGCTTGTCGCGTGTGCGCTCAATTTCAATGCGGCTTACTGCTGCATCGGCAAGCTGCACCGTGAGATAGTCGCGGATCTTCCAGTCCTCGGTGAGGTAATGACGGTATTCCTTCTGGCTAAACCAACGACTCTTCCAGTCGGTGGTGATTCCCAGGCGGAAACCGTATGGATTAATTTTCTGGCCCATCAGTTCTCCTCACCAGATTCGTTGGTGCTGTCAGTTGAGTCTTGTGAATCGTCTGCATCAGGCTTCGCTGCGCGTGCACGACTAGCTGCAACACGTGCTGAACGGCTGACCACCTTGGTGCCACCCTTTGCCTCGGCGCTTTGTTCACGAATGGCCAACATTTTGTCGGTCATGGTGTCGACCACGATGGTGATGTGTGAAGTGCGCTTCAAGATTTGAGCAGCACGACCCTTTGCACGTGGACGGAAACGCTTCAATGTTGGGCCTTCATCGGCAAAGCAAGCCTTGACGTAGAGGTCTTCTGCAACTTTTGAATCGTTGTTTACTGCGTTAGCTACAGCCGATGCGAGCAACTTGCGAATGTCGTGAGCCGAGTCGCGCTGGATGAGCGACAGCAAGCTGTCAGCTTCCTGCACTTGCAGACCACGAACGTGGTTCAGTACAACACGAATCTTTGAAGCCGACATGCGGACATTCATTGCCTTCGCGCGAGTACCGCTAGATACGCCAACCTTGTTGGTTGCTTCGTTGAGTTTTGGACCGGTCATGGCTTACTTCTGCCCTGCTGCAGCTTTTTCTTGTGCTGCGTGGAACTTAAAGGTGCGAGTTGGTGAGAACTCGCCCAACTTGTGACCGACCATTGATTCGCTGACGTAAACAGGTACGTGCTTGCGACCATCATGGACGGCAAAGGTGTGGCCGATCATGTCTGGAATGATCGTGCTACGACGTGACCAAGTCTTGATGACCTTGCGCTCGCCGCTTTCGTTCATGGCATCCAGTTTCTTGAGCAAGTGCTCATCAACGAATGCGCCTTTTTTCAAACTACGAGTCATGTGTTATGCCCGGCCCTTTCCTGAACGACGACGGCGAACGATGAGTTGTTGTGACGACTTGTTCTTGTTACGGGTACGACGCTCTGGCTTACCCCAAGGTGAAACTGGGTGACGTCCACCGGATGTCTTACCTTCACCACCACCGTGAGGGTGGTCGACTGGGTTCATAACAACACCGCGTGATTGTGGGCGAACGCCCTTCCAACGGTTACGTCCGGCTTTACCGATCTTGATGAGTTCGTGCTCTGCGTTACCGACTTCACCGATAGTTGCACGGCAGTCGATTGGAACGCGACGCATTTCAGAACTTGGCATACGCAATGTTGCGAAGTCGCCTTCTTTTGCAACGAGCTGCACAGCCATTCCTGCTGAACGACCAACTTTGCCACCCTGACCCGGGCGCAATTCAATGTTGTGAACGACGGTACCTACAGGCAAGTAACGAAGTGGCAACGCGTTGCCAACTTTGATGTCTGCCTTTGGTCCGCTCTGAACACGCATGCCAACTTCAAGACCCTTAGGAGCAAGGATGTATGCCTTTGATCCATCGGCGTAATGCAAGAGTGCAATGCGGCACGTGCGGTTTGGATCGTATTCAATTGCAGCAACCTTGGCTTCGTACTGGTCGTAGTTGCGCTTGAAATCGATGATGCGGTACTGCTGCTTGTGTCCACCGCCTTGGTGACGCGATGTTACGCGACCATATACGTTGCGACCACCAGCTGAAGTCTTCTTTGCAAGCAACGTCTTTTCAGGCGTGCTCTTGGTGATGTCAGCGAAGTCGGACACCGTTTGAAAACGGCGACCGGCACTCGTTGGTTTACGTTTGCGAATTCCCATATTTCGTCTCTTTCAGCTCGCTCTAGTTCTCGAACAACGGGATTTCATTTCCCGCTTCAAGAGTGACGATGGCCCGTTTGGTGTTTGGACGCTGACCAAAGCGGTTGGTTCCGCGAGTCTGGCGCATCTTGCCACGACGGTTGAGAGTGTTTACGCGGCGAACCTTGACATTCCAAATGGCTTCTACTGCGTCACTAATTTCTGGCTTGCTGGAGTCTGGGTGTACTTCAAATGTGTACGTTCCCTTGTCCATCAATGAGTAGCTCTTCTCCGAAATGATCGGGCGAAGGATGATGTCGCGTGGGTCTTTCACTTTGCGGCCTCCTTGACCTTCGGCAGGCTTGCAGTTGTAAACACAAGCCAGTCATTGCAGAGAATGTCGTAAGCGTTGAGTTCTGGGGTGATTACCACCTGAACATTGCTCAAGTTACGGAATGACTTGCTGGCAACTTCATCATCGCGATCTACAACGATCATGATCTTGCCGTCAAGACCAAGTGAGTTCAACAACAATGATGCGTCCTTGGTGCTTGGCTTGTCGAAACCAAACTTGTCAACAACAACTACTTTGCCTTCAAGCGCACGGTCGGACAACGCTGAGCGAAGTGCCAACGCAATCATTTTCTTTGGTGTGCGTTGTGAGTACTTTCGTGGCTTTGGTCCAAGCGCAACAGCACCACCACTGAAGTGTGGTGCACGAATTGAACCTTGACGAGCGCCACCCGTTCCCTTTTGACCGAATGGCTTCTTGCCACCACCACTTACTTCAGAACGAGTTTTGGTGCTTTGTGTGCCAGAACGACGATGAGCCAATTGTGCAGTAACCACTTGGTGCATTACTGGGATGTTTGGCTCGATGCCGAAAAACTCTGCTGGCAAAGTTGCCGAGCCAGTTTTTTCTGCTGCCGCTTTAGGAGCTGCTTTCTTCGCAGCTTTTTTTACTGGTTTTGCAGTTGCCATCGCGTTACTTTCCCTTCACCGCGTTGCGCACGATTACGACGCCACCGTTTGGACCAGGAACTGAACCCTTCACCAACAGCAGGCCGCGCTCGAGATCGGCTTGTACAACTTCAAGATTCAATGTGGTCGTTTGTGCGTGACCCATGTGGCCAGCCATGCGCAAACCCTTGAATACACGACCAGGGAATGAGCATGAACCGATAGAACCAGGCGCACGATGGTGCTTGTGGTTACCGTGACTCGCTCCTTGACCACCAAAATTGTGGCGCTTCATTCCACCTGCGAAACCTTTACCGCGACTTACCGCAGTGACGTCAACGCGCTCGCCTGCAGCGAGTGTGTCAACGGTGATTTCTTGTCCAACGGTGAAGCCATCAACTGATTCAAGACGAAGCTCGACGAGTCGACGACCTGCAGCAACGCTGGCCTTTGCGAAGTGGCCAGACTCGGCCTTGGTTAGTTTCTTTGGATCCTTTTGACCGTATGTGACTTGCAAGGCTGCATAGCCGTCACGCTCACCGGTCTTTACTTGGACCACACGGGCTGGTTCAACACGCAGCACAGTTACTGGAATGATGCGCTGGTCATCTCCCCAAATCTGTGTCATGCCGACCTTCTCGCCGACGATTGCTTTTTGTGCCATAACGGCGACCCTTTTCTCGTTCGTGTAGTTCGATGTGTCTGTACTTGTTCATTTCTTGCATTGTTTAAACATCGCCGTTCACGCAAATGCTCCGCTCGGCAAAAGCCGGCGGAGCACCGAAAACAGTGGTGCTGCAATGTCCCCCTTGCGGGGCTCTTGCAGACGTCGATTGTGACGCCTCAAACTTTGGCGATGTTTCCGACTGGATGTCGGACATGTCGCTAATGCGGACTTGCAACTCTATCGGCGCAAATTCGGGCTTCCCAACGCCCAAAACAAGGGTTTCGAGCAGGCCGGAAGGGCGATTTAGTCGCCGGTTCGGGCCACCAATTTGGCCTTCACGGTGATTCGGTTGCCGTCCCGGAGGAGCTCAATTTCCACGGTTTGGCCGGGGCTGGCGTCCCGAATTGCGGCCACCAGGCCTGCCTGGCCGTCAATTGGCTCGCCATCGACGGAGAGCACAATGTCACTTTCTCTAATGCCAGCAAGGCTTGCAGGGGAATTTGGCTGGACGCTGGAGATGATTGCCCCCTGGCCACCATCCGTCCGCTCGGCAAGACCTACCCCCAAAAAACCCTCCTGGCGAACCTGGCCGCCTGCCTGGCTACGAAGTTGCTCAAGGACAGGCACGATTTCGTCAACCGCGATCGAAAAGCCCACATTGTTGGCAGCCGAATTGGCGTCGCTTCGGGCCACGGCCGTATTGATGCCCACCACTTCGCCCCGGAAGTTCACCAATGGTCCACCCGAGTTGCCCGAAGAAATCGCGGCATCCGTCTGTATGAGTCCATTCAAGGCACCCGACTCGGTGATGATCGTTCGCTTCAACGCTGAGATGATTCCCGAAGTCACCGTTGGTCCGCCATCAAGATCGAGTGCGTAGCCAATTGCAATTACTCCATCTCCGATTCGAATGGTTCCTGGTTGTGCAAATGTTGCTGGCTTCAAATCTGTTGCTTCAATTTTCAACAAGGCAAGATCGTTGCCAGGATCTGACGCCAACACTTTTGCTCGTCGTGGTTCTGTTTCACCAGCAAAACGAACATTAACTTCAGTTGCATCTGCAACTACGTGCGCGTTGGTCAATATTTCTCCATCGGCAGTGAGCACCACTCCGGTGCCCGTGCCCTCACCCGTTGACATTCCATCATCAATTGAACTTGAAATGGTGACAACACTGTCCGCCATTGCATTGGCAACTTGAGCAATCACGGTGTCGCCAACACTTGCATCATCGGGACTTACTTCGCTCGTGACGAGAGGAGAGTTTGACGACTGGACCGAAGAGCCTGAACCAAACGACAGATTCCAATTATTTGAAACTTCATTTCCAACTAGGCCACCGACAAAACCAACCACCAAGGTCAACAACACGCCAAGTGTGCGACGCGGTGATTTGTTTGACGCAGTCTGGGCAGGAGGTGCTGGTGGTGGAGGCAGCGGTGAACTGAATTCGTTTTCCTCTGGGGACGGGGTCATCCAACTAGTCATGACTTTGTTCTATCGCAAAATCAATGTTGTAAGCCATCAGAAACATGCATTCTTTACCAATTCTTGAAATCCCTCGTTCCTATTGCCACAAACCGCTAAGTTCGCCCATGTGCCAGCACCACAATCTTCGATCAAAGTTCGTCGCGCCACGGTTGCTGACGCTGCTGCAATTTTAGAAATCTACAATCACGAGGTTCAATTCGAGACCTCAACCTTTGACCTTGTACCCCGCACGCTTGATGCCCAACAATCTTGGATCAGCGCTCGCAGTGGTGCATTTTCTGCGATCGTTGCAATTGATGAAACTGACACAGTTGTTGGGTTCGGTGCTTTAAGCGAGTACCGAGATCGTGCTGCATATAAAACATCGGTTGAAAACTCGGTCTATGTGAAGAGAGATCTTGCGCGCTCAGGAATTGGCCGTTTGATTTTGACCAACTTGTTGCAGCAAGCCGCCGACTCTGGTTTTCATTCGGTGATGGCCAGAATTGAAGCATCAAGCTTTGCTTCACGCGGATTGCATGAATCATGTGGCTTTGCGTTGGTGGGAATTGAACGCGAAATCGGTCGCAAGTTTGGACGTTGGCTTGACGTTGCCCTCATGCAATGTTTGCTGCATGAGCAGCCAGATCTATAGCAATCAGTTCAATAGATCATTGGTGATTGGTTCACCAACAGCAATATTTCGTTTTGCCTTCATGCCAGAAATGCGAGAGAAATCATCTGGCGGCAATCCACCTGCTGGCCGCACCGAGCGAACATTGTGTTCAGTGATGTGATCGCCAGCTTTGATCGCAGTGACTGCTCGCAATGAACGACGAAACTTCAAACTGTTTACTTCAGATGCCGACGGACCAAAACGTGCCGTGCCCAATGCGTTCGAAGCCTCTCGAATATCGCGAATCATTGCAGCGAACTCGTGAGGCTCTAAAGAAAACGCTCCGTCAGGGCCACCATCGCTTCGGCGCATGGTGATGTGCTTTTCAATAATGGTTGCGCCAAGTGCGACGGCACTAATTGCAGTCACCGACGTCATGGTGTGATCAGAAAGTCCGACAGGAATTCCCCATTTTGCGATCATGGTTGGAATTGCAGCCAAATCCATTTCCGAACTCTTTGCTGGGTACGTGGAATTGCAACGAAGCACTGAAACTTGCGGCGCTCCTGCGCCTTGAGCCGCCTTTACTGCAGCATCAATTTCATCCAACGTCGACATACCTGTCGACATAATCATCGGCTTGCCTTTTGACGCAACGTAACGAATGAGCGGAAGGTCAACAAGTTCAAACGATGCAATTTTGTATGTCGCAATGTTGAACTGTTCAAGAAAATCGACAGCGGTGTTATCAAATGGACTTGACAGCCAGTCGATGCCAAGTTTGTTTGCTTCGGCAACCAGGTCGCCAGTCCATTCCCATGGAGTCATCGCTTCGGCATACAAGTCTGCAAGCTGACGACCGTCCCACAGTGTTCCGCCACTTACGCGGAAGTCGGTGTGATCGGAGCGCACCGTAATGGTTTCTGCCGTGTAGTGCTGAAATTTCACCGCATCGGCGCCGGCTTCATGCGCGGCATGAATCACTTCAAGTGCTCGAGCTTTGCTGCCTCCATGATTGGCGGAGAGTTCGGCGATGACATAGACAGGCTTACCCATTGATGTTCACCCCCTTTTCGCTCAGCTTGTGAAGAACATTTGATTCAGACATATTCCACGAATCGCGTGTCATTTCAAGTGTAACTACTGACAACATTTCGTTATCGCGCTTCACGGCATCGGTCTGTAAGCCTGTGCGTACGTAGCCAACGCTTTCGTATAGCCCGATTGCATTTTCATTCTGTGCAACGGCTTCGCATTTCACAACATCTACGGCCAACTCATTAAATGCGTAACGGAACGAGAGCGCACAAGCCGCCTGCGCAACACCTTTGCCACGCGCATTCACATCTGCCAAATACATTCCCCACTCACACGAACTTCCCTGGCTGGAAACGCCTGTAAGAAAAACTGAACCCACTGCCACACCATCTGCAACGATTTTCCAATACACCTTGGACGCATCGGCGAGCATGGCGTCAAACCACACACTGTGCTCATCTTCGCTAATGACATGGTTTGTGTACATCCACTTCGAAACTGCAGGGTCGTTTCTCCACTCGCGAAGTGATGCTTTATCAGCGAGCGAAACTCGAACAAGTTCCACAATCACGCGATAGCCCCAAGTTCACGCGCCACCATACTTGCGCCGTTAGCAACACCCGTGCTCAAAGCAGCACCACGCATCGCAGAAGTTCCACCCAAAATGCATGCTTGCACTTCGTTCAACACAGCGTCAACGTTGAACCGAACACGGCAGTCAACGACACGTGTGAATCCAAGTTTTTTTGCTGCATTCGCTGATGCAAACTGATTATCGGCAACAACCAAACCAATTGAAGGAGTTCCCACCGCGCAGGCTTCCCACAACGAAGACCCGGCAGCAAGTACTGCTACATGGGCACTCGCCAAACTTGAAACATACTCCTGTTGTTCAATCAGAGTTACATTCCCCAATTGATCTGCCAACTTTTGAATGTGTGCTCGCTGAGTATTGGCGTGGCCAACTGCAACGCGAATTTGTAAACCAGTTTCAGCCAATGCCTCAACAATTGGAGCCGTAAGTCCAAGGAAATCGGCACCACCCATTGCAACGAACACTTCGCCTTCGTGAGACGGCAAGTTCATTGCGGCGACTTCACGAACTTCTTTGCGCACCATTGCATATTGCAAACCCAACAACATCTTTGGCTCGCCTTGTAAGTGCGCATACATCGATGCTGAGGCGTGTGGATTCTGATTAATCACAGCATTCGGTGATTGGGCGTTCGTCTCTGCGTTGTCATCAACTACGGCAAATGGTGTGCTGCTTGCTTCAAGCACTGAAAAAAACTCACGGGAAAACTCGTAACCGTCAATTACAACGAGGTTGGCAGTGCGCTGAAGTACGAATTGTGCGTCTTCACTAGACCGGGGAGCACAGGTGAGCTCAACCACTTCAACGCCACACGATGAGGCGAGTGACTGCAGACTTGGCGCGAGCTCGAAAGAAACGAGCTCGACGCCAAAACCTTCGTCGAGTAATGCTTCACCAAGCGAAAGTGATCGCATGACGTGTCCAACACCAATAGAGCTGGACGCATCTGCCCGCAGCACTGCAACCTTTCGGTTAACCATGTACTCCGCACCCTAATTGAAGGGCGTTTATCGCCTGTGAAGAACTGAAATTAACTGTTCTGCAGCTTGATTTCGATGTCAACGCCAGCAGGCAGTTCAATGCGCTGGAGGCTGTCAATGGTCTTCGCGTTTGGTTCCACGATGTCGATGAGACGCTTGTGAATGCGCATTTCGAAATGCTCACGTGAGTCTTTGTCGACGTGTGGTCCACGGATCACCGTGTAGCGGTGGTTGTCCGTTGGCAACGGAATTGGACCACGCACCGTCGCGTTGGTGCGAGCAACAGTCTCGACGATCTTCTTTGAAGACTCGTCGATGATCTGATGATCGAATGCCTTGAGACGGATGCGAATGCTTGATGACATGAAGTTCAGCCAGTCAGTTCGTTATTTGAGGATCTTCGTAACGCGACCTGCACCTACGGTGCGGCCACCTTCACGAATAGCGAAACGGAGACCTTCGTCCATAGCAATTGGCTTACCCAATTCAACGGTCATGGTTACGTTGTCACCAGGCATCACCATTTCGGTGCCCTTTGGCAACTCAACGGTTCCGGTTACGTCTGTGGTGCGGAAGAAGAACTGTGGACGGTAGTTGTTGAAGAATGGCTTGTGACGGCCGCCTTCTTCCTTCGTCAACACGTACACCTGACCTTCGAAGTTGGTGTGTGGGGTGATTGAACCTGGAGCACAAAGTACCTGGCCACGTTCAACGTCTTCCTTCTTGGTACCGCGAAGAAGTGCACCAATGTTGTCGCCAGCTTGACCTTCGTCGAGCAACTTACGGAACATTTCAACACCTGTGCACGTGGTCTTCTGTGTGTCACGGAGACCAACGATTTCGATGTCGTCACCAGTGTGAACCTTGCCCTGCTCTACCTTGCCGGTAACTACGGTTCCACGACCAGTGATCGTGAACACGTCTTCAATTGGCATGAGGAATGGCTTGTCAAGTTCACGCTTTGGCTCTGGAATGAAGTCGTCACATGCGCGCATCAAGTTCATGATTTGCTCTTGTGCATCTGCATCACCCTGAAGTGCCTTCAATGCTGAAACACGAACCACTGGAGCAGTGTCGCCAGGGAATTCGTACGAGCTGAGCAAGTCACGAACTTCGATTTCAACAAGTTCGAGGAGCTCTTCGTCTTCCACCATGTCTGCCTTGTTCAAAGCAACAACGATGTATGGAACGCCTACTTGGCGTGCGAGCAACACGTGCTCACGAGTCTGTGGCATTGGGCCGTCAGTTGCCGCAACCACAAGGATTGCGCCGTCAACCTGAGCAGCACCAGTGATCATGTTCTTGATGTAGTCAGCGTGACCTGGCATGTCAACGTGCGCGTAGTGGCGCTTCTCTGACTCATATTCGATGTGCGCGATCGAGATCGTGATACCACGAGCCTTCTCTTCTGGTGCCTTGTCGATCTGATCAAAAGCGGTTACTTCAGCCAAACCCTTGGTTGCCAAAGTGGCAGAGATGGCTGCAGTCAACGTGGTTTTACCGTGGTCAATGTGACCCATGGTTCCGATGTTGACGTGTGGCTTATTGCGCTCGAATTTTGCCTTTGACATTGCTACTCCTTGTGTTCTTTTCTCTGAATTTGTTCTTTGGTTATGTAAATCGTGATGCTCGTGTTAGCTATTCGCCGCGCACGCGCTTGATAATTTCTTCTGCAACAACTGCCGGAACCTGCTGATAGCTGTGAAACTGCATCGAGTAGGTTGCACGACCCTGTGTGCGCGAACGCAGGTCTGTACTGTATCCGAACATTTCGGAAAGCGGAACCTGCGCCTTAATGTTCTGCGCGTTGCCATTGGCTTCCATGCCCTCAATACGGCCACGGCGGCTGGACAAGTCGCCCATTACGTCACCCATGTAGTCATCTGGGGTCACTACTTCAACCGCCATGATTGGCTCGAGGATGATTGGGCCTGCAGCCTGGGCTGCCTTGCGGAACGCCATTTGACCGGCAATTTTGAACGCCATTTCGCTGGAGTCAACGTCGTGGTATTGACCGTCAACGAGCGACACCTTCACGTCCACTGTTGGGTATCCAGCAAGCACGCCGTTGTCGAGTGCTGACTGAATTCCTTGGTTGGTTGGCTGAATGTATTCGCGAGGAATACGGCCACCGGTGATTTCGTCTTCGAACACGTAGCCACCGCCGACGCCGCTTGGCTCGACAGTGATCTTGACAACTGCGAACTGACCCGAACCACCCGACTGCTTGATGTGTCGGTATTCCACCGACTCCACCTTCTTGGTGATGGTTTCGCGGTACGCAACTTGTGGCTTACCAACAGTTGCATCCACGCCGAATTCACGTTGCATACGGTCTACGAGAACTTCAAGGTGCAACTCACCCATTCCCGAAATAACAGTTTGAGCTGTTTCTTCGTCGGTGCGAACACGGAAGGTTGGGTCTTCGTCTGACAATGACTTGAGCGCTTTACCCAACTTGTCTTGGTCGGCCTTTGTCTTTGGTTCGATCGCTACGTGAATAACAGGCTCTGGGAACTCCATGCGCTCCAAGATGATTGCGTTGCTGCGATCACACAAGGTGTCACCAGTGGTGACTTCCTTGAAACCAAGTCCGGCAACAATGTCACCTGCGTACGCGGTGTCGATGTCTTCGCGTTGGTTTGCGTGCATCAAGAGCAAGCGACCAATGCGCTCACGCTTTTCTTTGGTGGAGTTATAGCACTCTTCACCTTTTGAGATTTTTCCTGAGTACACACGGAAGTACGTAAGACGACCGAATGGGTCAGCAACGATTTTGAATGCAAGAGCCGAGAACGGCGCTGCGTCGTCTGGTTTACGAGTCAACACTTCGTCACTGTCCGGCTTAACACCTTCGGTGTCTGGAATGTCGAGCGGGCTTGGCATGTAGTCAACAACAGCGTCGAGCATTTGCTGTACACCCTTGTTTTTGAATGCTGAACCACACAAAATTGGAACGAATGAGAATGCAAGAGTTCCCTTACGGATACCGGCGCGCAATTCAGCTTCGCCAAGATCTCCTTCTTCAAGGTATTTCTCCATAAGCACTTCGTCTTCGCTGGCAACAATGTCGAGCAAATCGGCACGGTATTGCTTTGCCTTATCGAGGTACTCAGCAGGAATGTCGACGTCTGAATACTTTGAATCTTTTTCGTCGCCGTCCCAGACCACTGCCTTCATCTTTACGATGTCGATGAGGCCCTTGAACTCAGATTCGCCTCCATAGGGAAGTTGCAAAACGGCAGGAACTGCCTGCAAACGATCCTTGATCATGTCGAGCGTGCGATAGAAGTTTGCGCCGGTGCGGTCCATCTTGTTGATAAAGCACATACGAGGAACTTTGTACTTGTTTGCTTGGCGCCACACGGTTTCGGTCTGTGGCTCTACACCAGCAACCGAGTCAAACACGGCAACTGCACCGTCGAGTACGCGCAATGAACGCTCTACTTCAACCGTGAAGTCCACGTGACCAGGTGTGTCAATGATGTTGATGCGATGATCGCGCCAGAACGCAGTGGTTGCAGCTGAGGTGATGGTGATACCACGCTCTTGTTCCTGCACCATGTGGTCCATTACGGCTCCACCTTCGTGCACTTCACCGATCTTGTATGTCTTTCCGGTGTAGTACAGAATGCGCTCTGTTGTTGTCGTCTTACCTGCATCGATGTGAGCCATGATGCCGATATTGCGGTACATGTTCAATGGAAAATCACGTGACATGGGGGTTCTTCCTCAGACTTCGGGCTGACTACCAGCGGTAGTGAGCAAACGCCTTATTCGACTCGGCCATCTTTTGCATGTCATCACGCTTCTTCATTGATGCACCCAAACCATTTGATGCATCAAGCAATTCTGCGGACAGGCACTCGGCCATGGTCTTTTCGCGACGGCTACGTGCATTGTCTACCAACCAGCGGATGGCAAGAGTTGTTGCACGGCGTGGGCGAACTTCTACAGGAACTTGGTACGTAGCACCACCAACGCGACGGCTACGAACTTCAAGTGGTGGCTTCACGTTGTCAATTGCGCGCTTCACGGTTGACAATGGCTCGCTACCAGTCTTGATTTCAATTGCCTTCATCGCTTCGTACACGATGGATTCAGCGGTGCTCTTCTTGCCGTGCAACATCACCTTGTTGACAACTTGGGTAATGAGCAATGAACGATAAACCGGATCTGGAACCATCTCGCGGCGAGTTGCAGGGCCTTTACGTGACATGTGATGTACCTATTTCTTCTTTGCGCCGTAACGGCTACGGGCTTGCTTACGATCTTTAACGCCGGCAGCATCGAGCGCGCCGCGAATAACTTTGTAACGAACACCTGGCAAGTCACGCACACGACCACCGCGAACCAACACGATGGAGTGCTCTTGCAAGTTGTGTCCTTCGCCAGGAATGTACGCAGTGATTTCAACACCGCTGGTCAAACGAACACGAGCTACCTTACGCAAAGCCGAGTTTGGCTTCTTAGGCGTTGTGGTGAATACGCGTGTGCATACTCCACGTCGCTGTGGTGATCCCTTGAGCGCCGGGGTCTTGGTTTTTGTCGACTTGGTACTACGACCTTGTCGAATCAGCTGCTGAATAGTGGGCACGCGTTTACCTTTACTGTTGCTTTCGTACTTGTGGAATCAAGCGCACCGGACAAGCCAAAGCGCAAGACAACGGACTGAAAATCCTACGGTTGCAGGTCGCCATACGGCAACCTGCAAACCGCTAGATGGTGCTCCCCTTTCGGGGCGCTAATTATTGAGCCTGTTCGGCAGATCCTTGTGAATCCTCGGAAATATAGGTTCCGTGGAGACCCGCCAAGAATGCTGCTGGATCTTCTTCATCATCGCTCGAGTAGTAGGCCATTGGGACATAGTCCGGGGCACTTACGTCGAACATGTTGTAGCGGTCCATGCCGGAACCGGCTGGGATCAACTTACCGATGATGATGTTTTCCTTCAGACCGACCAAGTTGTCACCCTTGCCGTCAATTGCAGCTTCGGTGAGAACGCGGGTGGTCTCTTGGAACGATGCGGCGGACAGCCATGACTCAGTTGCCAGCGATGCCTTGGTGATACCCATAAGTTCTGGGCGACCTTCGGCTGGGCGCTTGCCCTGTTCAACCATTGAACGGTTGGTGTCACGGAAGACCTTGGCATCGGCACGCTCGCCTGGCAAGAAGTGAGTATCGCCAGGTTCTTGAACGCCTACTCGGCGGGTCATCTGACGAACAATCAATTCAATGTGCTTGTCGTGAATCGATACACCTTGGTCGCGATACACCTTCTGTACTTCTTCTACGAGGTACACCTGTGTTTCACGTGGCCCCTTGATCTCCATAAGTTCTTTTGGATCAAGTGGGCCTTCGGTGACGCGATCTCCAGCGGTGATGTCTTGTCCATCTTTCACGATTGGACGGCTACCGGTTGGCAACATGATTTCGTGTTCAACACCTTGATCGTCGATGACATGGATTGGAATTCCCTTGCCTTCGTCTTCAAGAATGCGTACAACACCAGTTGCGCGAGCCAAACGTGCTGAACCGCGCGGGTTACGTGCTTCGAAGAGTTCAACAACGCGTGGCAAACCGCCTGCGATGTCTTTTCCTGCAACACCACCCGTGTGGAAGGTACGCATGGTGAGCTGGGTTCCCGGTTCACCAATTGACTGCGCTGCGATTACACCAACTGCTTCGCCCAACTCAATGGATTGACCAGTTGCAAGTGAACGTCCGTAACAGAACTTGCACACACCAACTTCGGCATCGCAAGTGAGTACTGCACGAACACGTACGCGGCTGACCTTTGCATCGTCGCGAAGTGCGTCGACATCATCGTCACCCAAAATGGTGTTCTTTGCCAACACGCGACCATCGCTGAGTTCAACTTCGTTCAACAAAGCACGACCGAACAACTTGGTTTCCAAGTATGCACGAGTGTTTGCAGTGTCTTTTTGAACGTTGTCTACCCACACGCCAAGTGTGGTTCCGCAATCGTCTTCACGAACAATGAGTTCCTGCGCAACGTCGTGCAAACGACGTGTGAGGTAACCCGAGTCGGCGGTACGAAGAGCGGTGTCCACGAGGCCCTTACGAGCACCGGGAGTAGCAATGAAGTACTCAAGTGTTTCCAAGCCTTCACGGAAGTTGCTCTTAATTGGACGAGGAATCATGTCACCGCGAGGGTTGGCTACGAGTCCGCGCATACCTGCGATCTGACGCATCTGGGTCATGTTTCCACGAGCACCAGAGCCGATCATCATGTCGACTGGGTTGTACTTCAGAGCCTTGAACTCAGTTTCCATTGCCTTTTGAACGTCTGCTGTTGCATCTGTCCAAATGCGAACTTCTTGCTGACGACGCTCGCCGTCAGTGATGATTCCGCGACGGAACTGCTGCTCCACCTTCTCGGCTTGCTTTTCGTAGTCATCCAAGATGGCACGCTTTGCCTTTGGAGTCTTAACGTCATCAACTGAAACGGTGAGACCAGACTGCGTTGCGTAGCGGTAGCACAAGTCTTTAATGCCATCGAGTGCCAAAGCAATTTCGGACTTGGTGAAGTGATCGCTCAAACGCTCCACGATCACGCCGAATTCGCGCTTGCGAAGTGTGTCGTTGATGTGTCCAAACTTCTTCACGAAGCCAGCTGGCAAACGCTCTTCGAACAACAAACGACCTGGCGTGGTGTCCACGTAGATCTGCTTGCCGTTGTCATCGCGCTCGGCGATTTTGATCTTGGCGTGAAGAGCAACGTCACCACTGTCAAGTGCACGAACTACTTCGTACAACTGACGGTACACGTGGCCTTCGCCCTTTGCGCCATCGCGCTGATCGGTGAGGTAATACCCACCAATCACCAAGTCCTGCTGGGGGGTCACAATTGGACGACCAGAAGCTGGCGACAAAATGTTGTTTGCACTGAGCATGAGCACGCGTGCTTCTGCTTGTGCTTCAACCGACAATGGCAAGTGAACTGCCATCTGGTCACCGTCGAAGTCGGCGTTAAACGCTGTACATACGAGTGGGTGCAACTGAATTGCCTTGCCCTCTACGAGCAACGGTTCGAATGCCTGAATACCCAAGCGGTGCAACGTAGGAGCACGGTTCAACAGAACTGGGTGTTCCTTAATTACGTCTTCAAGTACGTCCCACACCTGTGGCCTACGACGCTCAACCATGCGCTTTGCACTCTTAATGTTTTGTGCAAGCTGCTGATCGACCAAGCGCTTCATCACGAATGGCTTGAACAATTCGAGTGCCATCAACTTTGGCAAACCGCATTGCTGCAGGCGCAGTGTTGGGCCAGCAACGATTACTGAACGACCCGAGTAGTCAACGCGCTTTCCAAGCAAGTTCTGACGGAAGCGACCTTGCTTACCTTTCAACATGTCGGACAACGACTTGAGCGGACGGTTACCAGGACCAGTTACCGGACGACCACGACGACCATTGTCGAACAACGCGTCTGATGCTTCTTGCAACATGCGCTTTTCGTTGTTGACGATGATTTCTGGTGCACCAAGATCGAGCAAGCGACGCAAACGGTTGTTGCGGTTGATTACGCGACGGTACAAGTCGTTCAAGTCTGAAGTTGCAAAGCGACCACCATCAAGCTGCACCATTGGGCGCAGGTCTGGAGGAATGACAGGAATAACGTCGAGGACCATTGCCTTCGGGTTATTCACCAAACGACCTGCATCATCACGACGGTTGAACGAAGCAATGATCTTCAGGCGCTTAATTGCCTTCTGCTTACGCTGCGTGCTGAGCACCTTGCCGTTATAGCCATTCATGATGGCGTCACGGAGTGCAATTTCTTCAGCATCAAAGTCAATGGTGTCGATGAGCGACTTAATTGACTCTGCACCGGTGCCGCCAACGAAGTATTCGCCGTAACGATCCTTCACTTCGCGCCACAACTCTTCGTCTTCCACGATCATGCGTGAGTGCATCTTGCAGAACGTGTCATGTGCACGCTGGATCAAGTCGAGCTCTTTGCCATAACGCTCAGTGATGGTGGTCAAATCTTTGTCGATCAACTTTTGGCGTGCGCGAACATCGGCATCTTTTGCACCCGACTTCTCGAGTTCCTTCAGCTCTGCTTCTGCATCCTTTTGACGCTGCTTCAAGTCGCGTTCGCGATTCTTGATGAGTTGTTCCTTGTCTTCAAGCAACACTTCTTCAAGTTCGGTCATGTCGGCATGACGCTTGTCTACATCGACACTGCTGACCAACCAGGCGGCAAAGTAAATAACCTTTTCAAGCTGCTTTGCCTTGATTTCGTCGCGCGGCTCAAGTCCACCCAACAAATAGGCCAACCATGAACGGGTTCCGCGTAGGTACCAAATGTGAACAACTGGTGCAGCCAATTCAATGTGGCCCATACGCTCACGACGAACTTTGGAACGAGTTACTTCAACGCCGCACTTTTCGCAGATGATGCCCTTAAAGCGCACGCGCTTGTACTTACCGCAGTAGCACTCCCAGTCACGGGTTGGTCCGAATGTCTTTTCACAGAACAGACCATCACGCTCTGGGCGCAAGGTTCGGTAGTTAATGGTTTCAGGCTTCTTTACTTCACCACGTGACCAGTTACGAATGTCATCCGCTGTGGCCAAACCAATGCGCAACTGTTCGAAACTATTGACGTCAACCTTGTTCTTGAATTCGGTTACTGCGTCGGACATGTTTTCCTCTTCTCGTTCTTCTCTGCTCGTCAAATTCTCTGGTTAGTAAGTGGCGTTAGAAAGCGCGTTGTTCGCGACGACGTTCACGGTCACGGTCATCTGCATCAGAGCCACGCTCTGGACGCGAAATGTCGATTCCGAGTTCCTGTGTTGCACGGAAGACGTCTTCGTCCATGTCGGCAAGTTCAATGTTCTTGCCTTCATTGGAGATGACTTCTACGTCGAGGCACAAAGCCTGCATTTCCTTCATGAGCACTTTGAAGCTCTCAGGAATGCCTGGCTCAGGAATGTTTTCGCCCTTCACGATTGCCTCGTACACGCGAACGCGTCCGAGTACGTCGTCTGACTTAATGGTGAGCAATTCCTGCAAGCAGTAAGCAGCACCGTAAGCCTCAAGAGCCCACACTTCCATTTCACCAAAGCGCTGACCACCGAATTGGGCTTTACCACCCAAAGGTTGCTGAGTGATCATGCTGTATGGCCCAGTTGAACGTGCGTGGATCTTGTCGTCAACCATGTGTGACAACTTGATGACGTACATGTAGCCAACCATGGTTGGGTTGTCGTAGTACTCACCCGTGCGACCGTTGCGGAGCAAAGTCTTACCGTCTTCGCCGATCAAACGAACTCCATCAACCGATTCTGGGTTGAGGTTCTTCAAGATTGACTGAATCGTTGGGTGTGGACCAGCGGCTTCATCTTCGTCCCAGTGAGCACCGTCAAACACCGGCGTTGCAACAAATGTTGAAGGCTTGGTGTTGATACGTGTCTTGGTTTCGGTACCGCGAATTGGTGCATCGCCAACAACTTTGTTGTTCTTGACGTCGCTCCAACCCCAACGTGCGCAGTAGCCAAGGTGAGCTTCAAGCACCTGACCAATGTTCATTCGGCTTGGAACACCAAGTGGGTTCAAGATGATGTCGACAGGAGTTCCGTCTTCCATGTATGGCATGTCTTCGATTGGGAGAATCTTGGAGATAACACCCTTGTTTCCGTGACGTCCTGCCAACTTGTCGCCCACGCTGATCTTGCGCTTCTGCGCAACATAAATGCGGACCAACTGGTTTACACCTGGTGGCAATTCGTCGCCGGCTTCGCGGTCGCCCGCTTCGCGTGACAGTACCTTCACGTCAATCACTTTTCCGCTCTCACCGTGTGGAACCTTGAGGCTGGTGTCGCGAACTTCACGAGCCTTCTCACCGAAGATTGCGCGCAGCAGGCGCTCTTCTGGAGTGAGTTCGGTTTCACCCTTTGGAGTGACTTTTCCAACGAGAACATCGCCAGGACCGACTTCGGCACCAACGCGGATGATTCCACGATCGTCGAGGTCGGCAAGGATGTCGTCGCTCAAGTTTGGAATGTCGCGAGTGATTTCTTCTGGTCCGAGCTTGGTGTCACGAGCGTCAACTTCGTATTCCTTGATATGGATAGACGTCAGTACGTCTTCCTTCACCAAACGCTCGCTCAAGATGATGGCGTCTTCGAAGTTGTAGCCCTCCCATGGCATGAATGCCACGAGCAAGTTCTTTCCAAGTGCAAGTTCACCCATGTCGGTTGATGGACCGTCAGCAATCAAGTCGCCCTTAGCAACTTTCTGGCCTTCCTTCACGCGAATGATGTGGTTGATGCTGGTGTCTTGGTTTGAACGACGGAACTTGAACAACTTGTGTTCTCCGTCGGCCTTCTTCAAGTTGTCATAAGCAATAGTGATTTGGTCGCCGGTTACTGAAGTAACGGTTCCTGAATCTTTTGCCAAGATGAGGTCTGCACCGTCACGTGCTGCACGTGATTCGATACCGGTTCCAATGTATGGAGCTTCTGCGCGAAGCAATGGAACTGCCTGACGTTGCATGTTGGCACCCATGAGTGCGCGGTTTGCATCATCGTGCTCCAAGAACGGAATCAACGCAGTAGCTACCGAAATAATTTGGCGAGCCGAAACGTCGATGAAGTCCACTTCTGTTCCAGGTACGTAACCGATGTCTGTGGTTGAACCGAAGAAGCTTTCTGCTTCGAGCATTTTCTTCAAGTCGTCCAAGCTGGCTGCCTGTGGTGAACGACGTACGAGTACGCGCTCTGCCTTAAACGTGCCGTCTGGATTCAACGCGGTGTTTGCCTGCGCAACGACGTAGTTCTCTTCTTCGTCTGCTGGCATGTACACGATTTCGTCGGTGACCTTGCCGTTGCGAACGCGACGGTATGGGCTCTCGATGAAACCGAATGGATTCACACGTGCATAGGTAGAAAGAGCACCGATCAGACCAATGTTTGGTCCTTCCGGCGTTTCAATTGGGCACATACGTCCGTAGTGCGAAAAGTGAACGTCGCGAACTTCGAAACCTGCGCGCTCACGGCTCAGACCACCAGGTCCAAGTGCCGACAAACGACGACGGTGTGTAAGACCCGACAATGGGTTCACTTGGTCCATGAACTGCGACAACTGTGAAGTTCCGAAGAACTCCTTGATTGCAGCAACAACTGGACGCACGTTAATGAGTGTTTGCGGCGAGATCGCTTCCACATCTTGTGTGGTCATGCGCTCGCGAACAACACGCTCCATACGTGACAGACCGATACGAACTTGGTTCTGAATCAATTCACCAACCGAACGAATACGACGGTTTGCAAAGTGGTCCTGATCGTCGAGACGGTAGCCAGGTTCTTGCTTCACAAGGTGCAACAAGTACGTAATGGTTGCAAGTACTTCGCAACGGCTGAGGACATCTTGTCCTTCAACTGGAACGTCAAGCTTGCCAAGTTCGGTGCCGACCTTCATGTCGAACAACTTGCCAATCTTTTCGATTTCTGCACCCAACTTGCGGTTCAGTTTGTAGCGACCAACGCGTGACAAGTCGTAGCGACGGTTCTCGAAGAATGCGCCTTCGAAGTATGCGCGCGCTGCTTCAACGTTTGGTGGTTCGCCTGGACGAGCGCGCTTGTAAATTTCAACAAGTGCTTCTTCGCGAGTTGGAGCGATTGGACGCTCCTTTTCCCACTGACCCTCAAGGAAGTCGAAGTAGTTCACGAAACGATCGAGGAAGCCTGGAGCGTTCTCTTCGTCGTAACCAAGTGCGCGCAACAGAGTGAAAATTCCGATGCGGCGCTTACGTGCAACGCGTGTTCCAGCGGTGACGTCTTTACCTGGCTTCTGCTCTACGTCGAACTCCAACCACTCACCGCGGTACGGGTGGATGGTTCCCTTTACCAACTGGTGCTTCGACAAGTTACGCAAGCGGTAACGCTCACCTGGTTCGAAAATTACGCCTGGTGAACGAACGAGCTGCGACACCACAACACGCTCGGTGCCGTTGATGATGAAGGTTCCCTTTTCAGTCATCTTCGGGAAGTCACCCATGAACACAACTTGTTCTTTGATTTCGCCGGTTGGCTTGTTCAAGAAACGTGCGCGCACAAAAACTGGCGACGCATAGGTCATGTCTCGTTCGCGACACTCCGCAACGGTGAACTTTGGTTTTGGACAAAGATCTTCATCGTCTGGGTCGAATTCAAGTTCGAGCTGAAGGTCGTCGCTGAATCCTTTGATTGGCGAAATGTCTTCGAAAGCTTCCTTCAATCCTTCTTTAAGGAACCAATCAAAACTCTCGCGTTGTACCGCGATGAGGTCTGGAAGTTCGAGGGTTTCTGGAAGGGTCGCGAACGAATACCGTTCGCGTGCAGACGCACGTGAGGCCACTGAGTTACTCCTGATCGAGAAGTGATGAATACGAATCGACGAGCCAGATGAACTTCTTTGGGGGAAGGTTCAGGGGGCTACGCACGGCAACGAACTAGGCTACCGCCGCTTTTGCGGCTTTTTACCTGTCCTGATAGACGGCTGTAGGCCCGAGGCTCTCGCCCCGGGCCTACAGACCTAAATGGCTGAAACTACGCGAGTTCGACGGTTGCGCCGGCTTCTTCCAACTTGGCCTTTGCCTTCTCGGCATCGTCCTTGCTGGCACCCTCGATAACAGGCTTTGGAGCGCCGTCCACGAGGTCCTTTGCTTCCTTCAAGCCAAGGCTGGTGAGTTCGCGAACCACCTTGATGACCTGAATTTTCTGAGCTCCGCCGTCCTTCAAGACAACGGTGAACTCGTCCTTTTCCGCGGCTGCTGGAGCTGCTGCTCCACCTGCTGCGCC
>Ga0172367_10000996_pt1 | contig 42650 bp, 44 predicted proteins | sample Lak10m_FD_114542 | JGI IMG/M metagenome (GOLD analysis project Ga0172367, IMG submission 114542) | Freshwater microbial communities from Kabuno Bay, South-Kivu, Congo - kab_022012_10m | ecosystem: Environmental > Aquatic > Freshwater > Lake | place: Democratic Republic of the Congo: South-Kivu...
AGTGTAAAAATTTGGTTATATCATGTCGTTTAACATGAATGAAGTTTTTTGAAGACATTTAATTGAATTATTATTCATTTATGGATTGCTTGAGACCATTAATAATTCTCATCTTGAGAAAATTATTATAGAATGGAACTTTTTAAACTATTCATTTCTATTTATTATAAACTAATATTTCTTTAAGTAGTTTTAATTTATTTAAAAAAAATTGGCATTTTAAATTTCAAAAGGTGTAAATCAACCTTATCAATATGTATTTTATAAATAAAAAATTGAAATTGTAATATAATAATATTGTTAAATAATTTATATATATATATAAACAATACAGATATATACACATATATACAATTAATAATGAATAATTGGACTAAAAAAATAAGCATATTTGATAAAAATGGAGTAAATATGATTAAAAATATTGAACGAGAAATAATGATACAAAAAATTTCAAGTTCATATGGATTTACACCAAAAATATTATCAACATATTATGATGATAAATATTATTATATTGTAATGGAAAACTTAAATTCTCTTTGCATTGCAGATAAATATGGAGAAAATCCCGAAAATATTCCAAAACAATATTGGAAACAAATAAAAAGTATAATACAAATATTGTATGAATGTGAAGGAATAGAATATATTGATATAACACCATATAATTTTATAGAAAAAAACAATGAAATTTATTTGATAGATTTTGAACATGCTCATTTGACAGATAAAATATCTGTTCAACCACAAAATATGTTTTTGAAAGATTTTTTGGAAAATAAAGAATTGATGAAATTTAATCCAGATTTCAAATAAAATTTTTTGTAATAAAAATAATTAAAAAAAAAAATCACAGAAGAACCAAAAAAAGTTGCTAAAAAACAAATAATTGAATCAGACAATGAATCAGAATCAGACAATGAATCAGTAGTTGAAATTGCAAGAGTTAATTCTGTTCCAACTGTTATTTCAAAACCATCAGTATATCTCACAAATACAAGTTCTAAAACTTTAGATTCTACTAATGATCGTATTCAATTAGCTCAAGCAATCAATAATTTTACTCTTAAATCAGAGCAATTACTTCAAGAGATGAAGAATTTTGAAATATTTAGAGAAACGATTGCAAGATTAGATATTTTATTAGAAACTAAAAAACAAGAATATAAAGAAACAAATGAAATACTTGAATTAAACCATAAAACACAAATTAAAAAATTAGAATCAGAATATCAAGAAACTAATAAAAAATTAAAATCTGAATATGATGAATTAAAGAAAAAAATGGAAACAGAATATGCTGATAAATCTAAATCTCTTAATACTGAAATGATTGACAGAACTAAAAAATTAGAAACTGAATTTGCTGATAAAAAAAAATCACTAATCAACACATACGAAGATTCAACAATTGATATGAAAAGAAAAATTGCAGAAGATAAAACCAAACAATGTGAACTTTATGCCAAAGAACTTAAAATGAAATTTGTTAAAGAAGAAGAACATAAATCTCTTTTAGATCAAGTTCAAAAAGCAGTTCAAGAATATACTGAATTGAAAAAATCATTTGAAAAACAATGTGATGCTGTTAGAGCAGAAGAAGTTAAAAAATATAATGCTCAAATCAAGAGTGAAACAACAACCATAGAATTAACACACAAAGCAAATACAGCAACTTTACAAGCTCAAGTAGAACAACAAAAAAAAGAAATTCAAGTTTTACAACAAACAATTGACAATCTTAAATCAGAATTAAGAGAACAAAGAGAATTAACTAAAGAAGTAGCTCAAGCATCATCAAGAGCACAAATTACACAAACAATTGGTAAAAATTAACAAATTAAAAATAATTTAAGTATCATATATAATATTTATTATATATGATGAATAAATCAAGTAAAAGAGAATTGAATAAAAAATAAATATGTTAAATATTATTTATGAAAATCATACAGACACAGATGTTCTCAAATAATAACATTATTAAAGTTATCAAATTATGATATGGTATCAATTAAATTATGTTATAGTATTTTATCTATATATGATTTTCCAACAACAAGTTCTATAAAAAATAATAGAAATTATATAAAATTATTTATTTGTCAAATATAATTTATTTCTTGGATGAATATATAAATAACTTGGAATGAGTTTTTTTGACGCAATGGCTATGGATGACATTACATTAAATGGATTAGAAAAATGGACTTCTCATATGTATGAACAATTAGGATGGATGACTTTGGCAAATGAAACAGGTGGAGAAGATAAAGTTAGTTTATATATAATATCAATGAAAAAATTAAAAAATTCAATTGAATCAAGATTAAAAATTATTACATCAGAAGATGCAAGATTAGATTTAGAAAATCTCTTATCAAATGTAAAACATTTAATGAAAATAACATCAAAAATATTTAATAAAGAACATATTAGAAAAACAATTTGTAATAAATGTGCTCTTCCTATTAAACAAGATGAAACTAATGATATTAATATTACAACAAGTGAACCAGAACTAGATACAAAAAATAAACAAATCGGAGGAGCAAAATCAAGAACAACACTAAAATCATCTAAAAAATCATCTAAAACAATAAAATCAAAATTATCAAAATCAGCACATTTAAATGAACTTGTAAAATTGACAAAAAAGACATCTAAAAAACCATCTAAAAAACCATCTAAAAAACCATCTAAAAAACCATCTAAAAAACCATCTAAAAAAATGTCTAAAAAAATGTCTAAAATATTAGTAAAAAAATTATCAAAAATTCAATCTAAAAAACTTGAAAAAAAGTTATCAGACAAAATATCAAGAACAGAACCAAAAAAATCATCCAAAAAAACATCAAAAAATAATTTAAAAAAAAATAATTTAAAAAAAAATAAAGATGAGCCTTTAATTAAAAAATTATCTAAAAAATTATCTAAGAAAAAACTATCTAATATTTATAAAAAAGTTTCCAAAAAATAAAATTAATCAATTAATCAATTAATCAATATTTTTCTTATTTTTATATTTGATTCTAAAGCAATAGTTTGAACCAATATATCATTATTGTAATCATACATATATATGATTTCTTTTATTCCAGTTGCTGCTATAGATTTAAAACAATTTATACAGGGGTAATGTGTAATGTATATTACAGCACCTTCTAAACTTGTTCCACCTAATCTATTTGAATTTGCTAAAGCATTTATTTCACTATGAATAATAGCTTGTTCATGTCCTTCTCTCATTAAAGATGTATGAGGTGTTCCAGCGATAAAACCATTGTATCCCATACTTACTATACGATTTGATTTAGTAATAACAGATCCAACATGTAATCTTTCACAAGGAGAACGACAAGAAGCAAGTAAAGCAATACTCATAAAATAATCATCCCATTCTAATCTTGATTTATTTTCTTTAACAATATTAGCAATATTAGCAATATTTGATAACATCATTGTTTAATACTTATTTTATATTTAATGTGTTCAAATATTTATTATTAAATTCAATTTTTATTTATATTACATATTTGAACATTTAGAATGTTCTATATAGTATCTGTTTTAATATATAAAAAGTTATCAAAACATAGAAAATATAAAATTTACAAAACATACATTTTAAATATACAATGCTCTAAATTGCTTATTAAAAAATTGAATTAATTTTGCAATAATAATTATTTTTTATCATTGATATTATATCTAATTCACTTGTCTGATTGTCCCGAATTTCAGTGAAAAAGGTGTAATGACAGAAAACAAAAATTGTTTAATATTAAAATATAAAGCAATATATGGAAAATATGAAAATGAAGAAAAAAGATGTTATGTATTAAATGAAATGTATTCCAAAAAATTTAATTTGAAGCCAATAAATGAAATTGAAATATCACATATAACTGCTGGTGGTTATGATTGTGAATATGTCATAGCAAAATTATATTTCATGTAAACTATATCTAGAAAAACTTATAATGAATTAAAAATATTGAATATGACTGATGATGAAAATGATATATTAAGTATGTTACAATAATTGCAAAATAGAAACTAACATATATGTATTTTATTTTCAAGCCTTACTATTTTTATTTTCAAGCCTTACTATTTTTATTTTCAAGCATTGCTATTTTATTTTCAAGCATTGTTATTTTATTTTCCAATGAGTTCAATTGAATACTAATTTTACTGTGCCAAGGATTTAAAACAAATAATTGAAATGATACACCAAAAACACCCACAACTAAACTTGTTTTTTGTAAAGTAAATAAATTTTTTAATCTATTTAGCATCAAAAAATATTTATTTATTTATATATATATATATATATATATGTTGATTATATCATTTTTTTTTCAATTTTTTTCAATTTTTTTTTATTTCCAAACCTCAATGTTTATAATTTGTCAAAATCATTTAAAATATTTAACCATATAATCCAACCAAAAAGTTTAATAATTTCTATATCATATTTAGTCCAACAATTAAATTTTGGTATATGATATAAATTTTGTTCTCTACATTGATTTGATATTTTATCATCAACCAACAATGAATATCCATATAAATTAAATTTATTTATGTCTTTACAAGTTCCTTTACAATCTTCACGAAATTTTTTATCTACAAAAAATTTATTCAAATCTGTTTTTTCCAATATATCAAAAGTATAAGGTTCTGTTGCTTTTGTAAATAAATATAAATTATTAAACTTTGCTAATATTGGAATAATACTATAAACTCCAGGTCTAATCCAAATTTTTCTATTAGATGTAATTTCATATAATTCAGGTTTTAATGTATTTGAATAATTCGAATTAGAATAATTTGTAATTTTCTCAGTATAAATAAGTGTTTCGTCCAAATCAAATATTATATTTAATTTTGGTTTAGATTTTGATTTAATTTGTATGTATAAATATAATCCAGATATTGTAATTATTGGTGTTCCTAAACAAATTTTTTGCCAAGTTTTAATTTTCATTATATTTTATTTATTATATTATATTATTCCAATCGTTTAATATTTATATTAAATTTGAAATTTTATCAAACAAATATGGTTTTAATTTATATCCAAACATATTTAGAGGATCTGCCATTTGTCCCATGGTGCTATACAATGATATTTCACACATAACATATAATTCTGTTCCAATGTCATATAATTCAATAATTTCTTGGCTCACCTTAGTTCTCCATACCAATCCATATTCATTTACTATTCCATCTGTCATATATTCATTATAATTGACTTTTTTATTTTTATCTTCATCTTCATTATTTACATTTTCAACGTCATCTTTATATTTTGATTTTAATTTTGGAAATGTTAATGAATTGATAAATGGAAATGTGAAGTTTGGATTATTATTGGCCTTATTTATTTTTTTAATTTTTTTAATACCTTCATATGTAATTAAATCATTGTAAATATCATCAGTCAGTCCAATTAAATAATCAATTACTCTTAGTTTTGTAATTTGAAAATCAACACAATAACTTATATGATCTATATTATCATAACTATTTATATTTATAATTTTACAAGGAATATAAATGTATTTTTGTGTTTGATATTTAAGCTTATATATATTATGAATTTTTGTGTGTTCCAATACATCATCTTCAAGGTTTAAATCAAATGGTTTTTCTAAATTATTAAAATTTCCTGCCAAATCTAATTTAAAATAATCTTTTAAATCACCAAGTAAATCTGTAAATTCAATACCATTAGAATTTTTTTCTTTTATAATAATTTTGTTATCATTCAAACAATAATTATTATCCATCAAGTATTTTAATTTATCTTTAGTTATGATTTTACAGCTAAAGCCTAAAGATAATATAGGTTCAAAATAAGTTTCAAAATCAACTGTTTGATTGTTTGTGTTGATAATTAAATTATTACTTTCTTGATATATTTTTGTTTGCTTAAGATGTTTTCTAAAATCCCAATATTGTTTATCATCAAGAATGAAATTATAATCAGAATATAAAAGTTCATCAACATTAACACCTCTTTTAAGATATTTAATCAATCTTGAAGGTTTTACTTTGTCATATGTAGGATTTTTTGATGTCAATCTATTTTTAAATCCATCAATTGTAGTTGATAATGAATATAATTCATTGCCATTATAAAATGATTGAAGATGTGTGAGATCAAAAGTATTTATTATTTCTTGAGGGCTTGATTTAGCTGTAAAAATTAACTGAATAATTCTTGGAATACCTTGAATAAAAATATACACAATAGATTTATTAAATCCAACCAAATATTTAAATTTACCATTCGTCAAATTTACAAGTATTTGAGATAAAATTTTTAATTTATATTCATTGTTGCCATAAAAGAATAAATCAATATCCATTAATGAATTCATCGAGTCTTTTCTATCAATAATAGTATCATATAATAATCCACCTGACCAGATAAAACCATTTGTTGTATTACTAGTCCAAGGTATTACATTATCTAAATTATATGTATATTCACTTATTCTGTCTGTAAAATTTTTAACAAAATGTGTTTGATATGTGTTAGTAATATCGATAAGATTTATTTTTTTCAAGTCAATTGTTAATTTATCCATTGTATAAAATTTTATTTAATTAATTACTTGATAGTAATAATTATATTTATAAAAAATTTCAACTTTTTAACATTATTTAAGATTTGAAGACAATATAATCAACAAATGGTTAATAATAAAATTGGTAAGATAAGATAGATTATGATTAACATAATCCATTTTGTAAAATTATATCAAATATTTTTATAATTCTCATTAGAACCAATTAATTTGTTTAAGGATTAGCATCAACAGGAATATTTTTAAATAATATGTGTCATCATTGTAATAAAAAAATCTTTTTTTGTTTATATAAATATATGTGTATTTGGAACATCAAAAAATTAATGTTTTAATTTTACAGCATTAGCTTTTTGAAAAATTTCTTCTTCAATAGTATTTTTGACAATAAATCTATATACATTAATATCTTTTGTTTGACCTATTCTATAAATTCTTCCAATGATTTGTTTTTCAATATCCATCAAATATAAAGTATCCCCAATAATAGGTTCAAACATAACAATATTGGAAACAAAACTTAAATCAATTCCAGAAGCATTTTTAACAGAACTTAAAATCAATACACGCTTTGATGAATTATTTCTAAATTCATCAATTTGCGATGGGTCTTCAAATTTGACACTACCAATACATTCAAGATTAAGTGTTTGAACTAATTTTTCAATCATATTATCAAATTGTGTATAAATGATTACTTTATCAGTTGAATTATGTGTTGAATTAATAATTTCAATCAGTTTATCCATTTTGGTAGAATATTTCATTTTAACTTGGTTGAGGTTTGTAATAGTGTAAATTTTATCTTTATTGATATTTTTTTTACAAACAGTACAAGAAGAATTAGATTGTAGCCAATATGTCATACATTCAGAACAACAAATATGACCACATTCAGGAACATCATATTTATCACCATCAGTAATTTCTCCCATACAAACAGGACATTCTTTATTTGTATCATTAATCTTGTTATTAAGATATTCATATGCTTTTTTTCTATTAGTAACAATTTCTTCTTGTTCTTTGATTTTATATTTATAATGATTAATATTTTCAATTAGTTCTTTTCTAGATGTTTTTTTTAATATTTCTATAATTTCATCTCTTTCTTCTTTTGTCAGTTCAGGCTTATGTTGATTATCAATTTTTTCGAATAACTTTTCACAATTATTATAAAATTCAATAAATTTATTGTATTTTTCGAGTTCAATGTCAAATTTATATTTATAATCACCTAAAACAAGATTATTGAAATCTGACAATGATACAATTTGAGCTTTATTTTTAAAATTAATCATAACATCACAACAACATTTTCTTAAAAAATATTCATCACAATCATTTTTAGCTTGAACTTCAGCATCATAAAGTATTCTTTCTTGATCGTTGAATTCTAACATTAAATTATGTTCTGTAATTTTTGGTAATTTAATTTCTTTTACAATATTTTCTAAAGTATTTTTTCTAAAAATCTTGTAATAAGTATCATAAAAATAACTAAATCTATCACAATTAGCATAATGTATATTATTTTCAGTTAAAAATTTTAAAAGATAATAAATAGAATTAGGGACAGGAAATGGTGTTGCAGAAATACCCCATTTATATTTACAACCAGTCTTTAACATTAATTCAAAAATATTTCTGTAAGAATTATTTGAATATAGTTCATGTATTTCATCAACCACCAATCTTGAATAATTATTTAATTCACATCCTGTAAATTTGCTAAATTTTACAATTGTTATAAAATCAGGTAATTTTATATTAAAATGTTTTACAAATTGTGTTCTCCAATGTGTTTCCAAATGATCTGGAACAACAATTAATGTATTGATTGATGTATTAGACATAGCAAGACATAATAACTGAAATGTTTTACCAATACCAACATTATCCAATATTATACCACCTCGGATAGGTACCAATTTTCTTTGTGAATTAGAAATAAAGGAACTTGACATATAATTATAAATTCTTCCATCAGGAAAAAATAATAATTTGTCAGCATTAATATATTCCTGGATTGGATTTTTTTCTAATTCTAACATCCAATTAATATTGTCTTTTTGATAATCATATGGATGAATTTTTAAAATTTCTTCCAATGGATAATTAGTCAAATAATTTCCATAAATTTTACCTTCAGCATCATTCACATAAATGTTTGACAAATTATAATATCTTGACTTTTCCATTGTAGTAATAATGTTATCCAATTCAGCATTAAAATATTTATCATAATCGGTCAATAAATTATTTTGTAAATTAATTGTACGATGAATACAAGTTAAAACATTTTTTCCAATTGCTTTTTGAATGTATTGGGCTGTTAATAATTCAGAATTTAAAACTTTATAAAATAATATTTTAATTTTATGGGAATCTTTTTCATATTCTGCATAACAAGTTTCAATAAAATTTTCTGTTACTATGGGACAAAACAATCCAATTTTTGTGAAATGATTTTTTACATCTTCATTTTTTATTACTGGAAAATCCTTACATATTTGAGCTAAATCAATTGACTTTTTATATGTGATAGCCCATAAATCAAATGGCTCAATTGATAATGAATAATATAAATATAACTCTGGACTAATACTTTTAATACTCATATTATTAACAATATTTGTAGTTATTATTAATGAATGTTTTTATATTTATATAATAGTATATTAACAAATATATTCATATATATAAAAATTCAATTTTTTGTCTCTTATATACAAGTTTGTTTATATTCATCAACAAAATCCTTCAAAATATTGTCTATTGTAGTATAATCATTGAAATCTAACCAATTGTTAAATTCTTCAATTGAATTGGAATTTGTACTAAATCCAAGTTTTTTTTTAAATTTTTTAATACAATTAGATATTTCTTTATCTATAATACCTAACTTTATCAATTTATCTCCATTGAATTTATGTTTTCTCACTAAATTATTCATAACTTGAATAATCATATCCTCAAGTTCCTTTGATTTGGAAAAATATTTTATTGTATCCAATTGTAAATTTATAGTAGAATTTGTGTTTGAATTTGTGTTTGAATTTGCTTTTTTAATTACAAAATTTGGTTCATCTTTAAAAATATATTGTAGAAAATCTTGATACATTGGTCTCTTATTTGCTCTCTGTCTACCAGCATAATCCAATATCTTGAATTGATTTAGATTAAAAAATTTTGATTTTACAATCCATTCATAAATTTCATTTTTTGATATAAATCCTTTAATCCATTTATTATAATCTAATCCAATATATTCACAAATTATTTGTGGATTAGATGTCAAAACAATATTTGAATATTGAGCTTTAATAATTATATCTAAATTCAAATCCACATCATCACAATTAAATTGAGTTTTCAATTGTGTTTTCAAATTATTTGTAAATTCCAAATTTTGTTTTTGATGTAAAAAATCATCAATTGTTTGAGAATAAGGACAAAACCATAATCCTGTTGAACCATATTTTAATCCAATATATTTTGTAATTCGTCCAATAATTCCACCTAAATCACCATATGAGAAACAAAATTTACTCATTTCTAAATTTGTAGATTTGATTAAATCCACTTGAAAATATTTAATTTCACTATCATTGCTAATTTTTTGATATGAAAAAGAACAAATATCTCCATTAGAAACAATTTCTATAGGATTAAAAGTTTGTTTAATTATATCAATAATATTGAGAAAACTGTTTGTTAATTTGTATTTATAAATAATATCAATATCTCCAAAATCTATTTTATTTGGAACATCAATTAAAAATTCTAATTCTAATTTAGAACTTAATTGTTTGTATAAATCTATTTTAATTTCATTATATTGTAATAATCCAATTCTAGAAGTTTTGATTTTTTTTAAAGCATTACCTCCCATTTTATTATATATGTATATACTATTTTAATTGTAATTATATAAAAAAATAATTTACACGACATTAAAATAAACCGGAATCATTGATAAAATATTTTTATTTTACTTTAATATACTCCAAAAGACCTCCATTTCTCATCCCATAAGGATAGAATTTTGCACGAGGATCCCACCATTTACTTTCAACAATTTGTAATTCATAAATGGTTCGTTCAAAGCATTCTTTGTCTTCAAAAACTGTGATTCCCTCTACTTCTTCATTCCCTTCTCGTATTGCTGCTTGAAGAAAATTTTCTTGTAATTCAACAAATCCACCAGGAAAAGCAATATCATTTTTACCTGGTCCAAATGCACGTTCAACAGAAAGCAAATATAATTCACCATCAAAATCTTCAACAATTGTGACTCGATCAGATGCAGAATTGATACCATCAAGTTTTTGATGAAGACAAAAATCATTATGCATACAAGATTCAATATCAGAACTAATATCTCCAGTCAAATAATTAGAAGATTTAATTCCTAACTTTTCTGCACACTCTTGAAGAACATCATAATTGTGGATTGCTTCCATCATATCAGAAGTAAATTCACAAGGAATTAAATGAACTATATTTCCATTTTTATCATGCCATCCTCTTTCATTTAATTCAGCAATAAGCGAATTACAAGCTTGAATAATTCTGCAATTTCTGTATTTTGCTAAAGCAACAATACATTCAGCTGTGGTAATAAGTTCAAGCTTTCCAAGAATTATAAAAGCTTGTAACAAAAAAAAAGGATGACCAAAAGCCATCTTTTTTGTTCCATTTAATATCTCTTTGATATTGATAAGTTCTGCTCTCATAGCATCATCTTTACCAAAAAGAAACAATTCATTAAGAACAGTTGTTTTTGCTTTTGAAATTTTCAAATTGTTAATTTTGCAAAAAGTATTCATTGTATTTATAATAACAAATAATTATTATAATAAGTGAATGATAAATATACATTTCAAACGTAAATTTTTTCAACTTTTTTGAAAATTCCCATATTAAATAATATATTTTTACAGCGAGGTCAATTTTAAATGAGACAATCTTAGAGCAAAAAATATTTTGAAACTCAGTGTCTTCCAATTGAACAGCACTATAAAAATAAATTAAAAGCCAAGACAGAAAATTTAAACAATAGATTGTATAAAAAACTAAAAAAATATAAAGGTTAATTTTTGTCTCATTTAAAATTGACCTCGCTGTAAAAATATTTTTTACAATTGATTGTTTATCGTTTAATTCAATTGATTTAATCTATTAAATAATTTCATTACAATTTTGTATTCACAGTTATTTGAATTATCATAATATAAACATGCTGGGCCTTTTGAATTAAATTTTGTTTGAGTTTTAAAATTTTTTATCATTATAAAATCTAATTATATTGATGTTGCACAACTTGAATCATCATCATTATCATTATTAGTAAAAGTAGAAGAATAATAAGTAGATTTTACATAATCTATATATTCTTTGTTTATTTCCATAAATATATCATAAACAAGATATATTGGATAAAAAAAATAATTTGACATATAATAATTTTCTAACAAATTCATTTATTATTTATAATATATATAATATTTTATTTTTATTTTATTTTACATATTATTTAAAATGGATTAAAAACCATTTGTTTCTAAAATAACTTGAACCATCATATCAGGTGAATACGATGATTCAAAATATATCATATAGTCCTCATCTGGTAAATCCAACAAATTAAATCCATATTTATATTTGATTTTGAATTCAACTTTACTTATCCAATGAGCAAATTGCATGTTTGGTTTTGTTTCTATATTTAGATACCATATGACATAAGTAGAAACCATTAGTTTTATTGTAATGATATAATATTATTTATTCAATAAATTAAATTTTCAATTTTTTACATAATCAAAATATAAAAACTATTACATAAACAAAACTATACACATATAAAAATCAGAATTTTCCCGATAATATCTTGGTATCTTCTGATTCACTACAATACCATTTTAGCGTTCAATACTTTCTCCAACATCAATCTTTCTTCCCTTTGTGTGTCTATTATTGGAACCAGAAAAAAATACCTCATCTTGGTATCGTGCTACAGGTTTCAGATTTCTTCCACTCCTGGTGCTCATTTGAACCACATAATCATGAACACGTATTTGATAGATGCGAATCTCATATTTAAGATCAGCAATTGCATCGTACAAATCTCCCAATCTGCTACGATAATAGCGAGAATGACTGGAACCATTATGAATCTTTCGTTCATATCTTGCTAATTGAGCTTGAACTTTTTTCAATGTCTCTTCAAGTCGTCTCAAAACTTCTTCATCAGACACATAAAAATCTGTTGAAATAAGTCGTTTTCTTCTTACAAAAGTAGAAGATGAAGTAGAAGATGAAGTAGAAGATAAAGTAGGAGTAGCAGAAGTGTTATTACTCAAACCCACCGAAAAATTGGTTTGTTCGTCAATCTGTCTTGTTGGAAGAGTTTGAACAATTAAAATATTCATTCTTCTATCATCCTCACAATTACAAGAAGAATTAATAGGTGTAGATGACAATAAGTCAAAAGAGCAATTATTACAAATTTTCTGCAATGAAAACATGTCAATGATTTTTAACACAATTCTTTACAACAACATATATAACTGTGATAATTAAGAATTCCAGACAATTTATTTTTCAATTTTTTCAACAGAATAAATATTATAATATTACCATCACCATAATATCATTATAATGAATATATAACAAATAATAAATTTTATTCAATTTCAATATAAATATAAATGTTTATCTAGTACATATCATAAAATTAAATAAAATAAGTTTTTAATGAATTAACAGGTCTAATATTTATTTTTTCACTTGTTGAAATTATCAAATGATTTTTTTTTAGGTATGGTTCTACAACAAGGACAAGTTAAATTTTGTTTTAACCAAGTTATAATACAATGAAAATGAAATTTATGTGTATCAGAGCAACTCAAATGACAAAATTTATTATCAATATAATTATTTTCATTATTATTTGATTTATCTAATTTGGTTAATCCATTTAAGCAAATTGAACAAATAATATCACTTGTTAAATTTTCATCATTTTCATCAATATCAAATAAATATTCATTGATATCTTGATTATTAAACATGTGTTTTGGTATAACACATCTTATATGATAAACAGGTCTCCATTCACTATTTCTAATAAGATCAGAAATTAATAATCTTTCTTCACCAAAATTAACTCTTCTATTTTGGGGATTCACAGGTGGAATAATAACTAGTCGACAATCATTTCTTCTTATAAGTGATTGTCTTATCATAAAACTTTTTTCTAATTTTAAATAATTAGAAATAATATGATCATTAGCAATTAATATTCTTGAATTTTGAGGTGATACGATATTAAAATGTGCATAATTTATTGTAGTTGAACTTTGTGATAAATTTTTACCTCTTGGTGATGTCAATTTAATTGTGTTATTATTATTCATAACTATTTGATTTGATATAATATTCATTTCTGTTAAAGATTGTTTTTCTTTCATTATTATTTATCATATATATATATATACAAATAATTCAATCAATTATAATTTCAATTTTTTGTAAATTTATTATATAATTCATTTAATATGTTATTTGTTTGTTCTAAACTATCCACAAGACAACCAGTGATATTTGAATGATTAATTAATTCATAATCATTACCATCAATTAAATATTTATCACCAAAATAATAGATGTAATCATATTCATTACAATTTATCCAATCAAGAACTTGAACTTTAATCCATTTAGCAGGATACATAGCAATTCCAATACTTCCACCTAAACAAATATCAATTTTATCTTTAATACAAAGTTCATTTGCTTGTGATTTTAATATTGAAATTAATTCATTTCTGTAATTAAGGATTATGTCAAGATTAATGAAATCTGAACGTTCTTCATCAGTTGCACTCATTTTAACTAAACTTATATAAATTAGTTCATTTCTCAAGTCAATAAATTATCAGACACCATATAATCTATTTTAGAAATATATCTGAAACAAGATTTAACTAATTAATTAATTTGTGTATATTCCGGTTCCAATCTTAAATTATTACAATTAATTCATAGTGATATGATTATAAATTAAATTTATGATAAACTGAACCACATTCAGAAAAAATAAATTTTGGAACAATTTGGTTATCTAACTGATATATAATTTTGTTAAATGCTCCTCCACCAACAATTCCGATTTCACAACCAGAAATAACAAGATTACGAATTGAATTAGCCATATGAGAAGTAATTTTTTTACCAGAATCACAAATAGTTTTATTAACATCAAATAAAAGTAATTTTTTTTTCATTTATTTATATTGTTGTATGATAAATTTATTATATACAAATAATTTATATAATAAATTATATGAATCGCATTAAATATATGAGCTAGTATATAAAAAATATTTTGATATAAATCTAGAATAGTTATATTTAATGTTAATTATTTCTGTATATACTTGGTATTTATGGTATAGAAACATATTATAAAACAAATGATAAATTATATATCGAATATTCAAAACAAACACAAATAATTACAAATTTTATCATCCAATCATTTTTTATAATATGAATAATAATATAGAATTAAATATAAAATTTTGTTAAATATTATATTTACTATAATAAATGATTTTAATGATACTATTTATAATTTGGTGTCAGATATTCTTAAAATTTTTTATGTAAGTGAAAATAAACCATTATATATTTTGTATTCGCAAGAAAAAAAACCAGATGGATATAAAAATACAAATTCATCAAGCTTACAAATTTATAAGCAATAATTTTACAACATTCATTTCATCTTTATAAATATTTTGAATTTTAATATTTTTTAAATTCACTTTTATATTTTGTTTCTTATTTCATTAAATCATATTTAATCTTAAATATATAATTTATATCATTAAGATTAAATATGATGATATTGATGTTAGAATTGAACACATAGTAAATCCATAATATAACAACAACTCAATATTTGTTTTTATACAATTTGTTTCAATTTCATATTTTCAATATATCTTTACTTTCTAACCATTATTTAATCCAATTAGAGAATTTATCTATAATCTTAAATATCAACTAATAATAAATCATAACACAACAATAAAATTTATGTTAATTTTATTTTTATCCAATCATTTCTAAAAATACTAATTTATTAGATTTTACACCAAATTTAAATCCACCTACATGTGCATATTTGGGAGCATCTTTTGTGCTTAACCATTTGCGATTTATATAATTGTAAATAAGATGACAAGTTTCACAATGAGCACAAATTAAAGTCAATTTTGATTTATCAACACTTTTTGCTATTTGATTTATAGTATGAATTCTTGAAGTCAAAGCATCTGTATATGTTTGTTCTGAATTAATTTGTTCTCTAGTGAATATACTTTTATAGTTAATATCAAATCTTTTTACCCCATACCTTTTATAAATTTTATCCTTATCTAAATATTTATCAATAAATTCAAACATTTTGAATACAACAAATTTATCTCCAATCAGTTTAATATTTGACGCCATCCAAAATATTTCATTTTCTTTAAACATATGTAATGCCAACCCATATTCAACTCTCACTAATACAATAATACCAAATTTATCTTGAATATATTTTTGAAATTGTAAAGCTGTTTGGATACATCTTGTTAAAGGAGAACAATAAATATAATTAAAACCACTTTTATAATTTTTTGGTATTATTTTATTTAATCCTGAATATGCTTGATTGATACCATTAGATGATAAAGGTATATCATATAAATTTGTTTTACATCTGGGAGATTTATTCCAAATATCTCGTTCTTTAGGGTCTTTTGATTGGTCTATTCTTTCTGCATGTCTTAATAAATAAATCATATAATTTATATTTATTTGACTATTGATTATAAATTAGATAATTAATTTATATTTAATAATTTAATCTTATAAATCAATTGACAATAATTAAAAATATTTAAGTTTATATTAAATTATCATTTATTATTAAAATATGAACTTTTACAAAAAAAATATCACTTGTAATTTATCAAGTAATAAAATAAGAGAATTAGTTGATATTGATATTATATTTGGAATAAAATCAAAACTTTAAATAATTTACCAAATTCAATTAAAATTTTAAGTTGTTCAAATAATGTTGGTTTAGAAATAAATACATTACCAATAATAGAAAAAATTTATACAAATACAAAATTTGATGTAGATTTAGATGGAATAAGAATTATCAATAAATGATAAAATTTCAATTTTAAATATATTCATAACATTATTACATATTACATATTTGTTATTATTATATTGTATTTAGTTTCAATTCAATAAATAATGTAATAAGATAATTTATTATAACCTATATTGCTAATTCAATATGAATTACAAATTTGAATTATTTAAATTAAAAAATATTTTATTATGTTTTATTCATTTTTCAAATAATTTTATTAAATTGTCAATTTATAAGTTTCTTCTGTTTGATTTTTATTGTGACAAAAATTTATATTACAATTTTATTGAGTCATTGATTTACTAATTCACTTTAAAAAAATTGAAATTATATATATATATATAATATTCATATATATTATATATTTATTCTTATTATACTATGTCTAAATTTATCGAATCTAGTTCATTTTTTAAAAGAAATTCTACACAACAATTAAATATAACAATAAAATCATTTCAAAAAAAATCAAATAAAAATAAAAAAAATGATAATAATTTAATTTCAAATGTATCTGACAATGATTTTAATAAATTAATGAAAGAAAACAAAAATTCTAAATCCATAAATAAAACAGAAATTAAATTAAGTTCTTATTTAGATAAGATTGAAGAATCAGAAATTACATTTCGATTGGTTCAAGAAAATATTAAAGGTAAAGATTTTATTAATAAAATAAAATATGAAAATATTTCAGGTACTCAACTTTTAAATGCAATTTTTAAAAAATATTATAAACCAACAGATTTAGATTGGATAAAAAAAGATGAATATAGTGAAGCATTGATTAATTTACTCAAAAATAATTTTCAAGAACAATTATTATGTTTATTGATAATACAAAATCATTCCATTAAAATGAATATGCCAAAAATTAATTATAAAGATAAGGATGTGTATTACATTAAATTAATTTTTCAACTTATGTTTACTCAAGATATTATTGATGAATCAGTTTATTGGAAATGGTATGAATTATTTTCAACATTCACAGATGTAAATGAAGATATTATAAATAAATTATTTATTCAAACTACCGAATTTTTTAATATTCTTAAAATGACTTTTACAGATGAAGATTATGAAAATAATGAAAATAATAAAGAAAAAATAGAAATTAAAAAAGAACCAAAAGCTTATTCGGGCTTGCCATCTTTGATGGTGTTGTCATTTAATGACAACACGACAAAGTCGTTCGAGCCTGTAAATAAATATAAAAATCAAGAAGATAAAGAAGATCAAGATTGGAATATGGATGATATATAATTTTTACAATGTATTTTTATTAAAGATAATCACTTAAAAAAATATGAATAAATTATTGTAATAAATAATTTACAATTCTTTCTACTTTAATATTGGTGTTTATTTTATCTGATAAATTGTCAATATATTTTATAACTTTATCTTTAACTAAAATTTCTTGATTTCCGAATATAATTTTTAACACTTGATTAATTTGGGAAGAAAATTTATTAATAAATCTCTCATAATTTTTAAAATTAATTGAATCAGTTTTTGCTTCTTGTTCTGTATATTGAATTTTTTTATTTTCTAATTTTTTTTCTAATATATTTTTTTGTTTAATATAATAATCCAAATAATATATTTTTTCTAACAAAAAATAATTTAAATTTTGATGTATAAATAATAATTCACCATATTTTGATATTTTTTTATCATATGTTAAATCATTGTACATAATATCATTTTTTTTTCCAAAATCAATATCAACAAGTGCTGTATATGAATTTGTATCATATGTGTTAACAGATTTTTGAATTTTATGACTTAATTTGATTAATGTTTTGTATTCAACACCATTAATTGCTGATATGTAATTATCAACATCATATGGATTATTAGATTTATTTAACAACCATTTTATTAAAAAAGCAAAATTATTAGCAAAATTTTTACATTTAGTTTCAACATATTCAACACCATTAATTGGATTAATTATTAAATCTATATCATTTGATTCATATTTAATATTCTTTTTGTTGTCAGAATTAATTTCAGATAATATTAATTGTAATGCTTTACCACCTTTTATTATTATTTGATATTCTTGTTGAGTTATTTTTAATTTGTAATTTATAATACCAATCAATATCATTATAACACAATATGAATTAATAGAACGATATATATCTTTTTGATTATCATATGATAATTTGTCAGTTTTATTATTTAAATTAGTACAAAAAAAATCATTTGATATTTTGTAATAAGGAAATAATTCTTTCACAACTTTACAAATATCATTAATGTCTGTTGATATTTGTTCTTTTAATTCACATAATTCTTCTGTTGTAAATAATGGAAACCATAATTCTGGATTAAATTTATATTCCACAGTATTTAGATTAATCTTAAATGTATTAAATTTTTTTCTTTGTTTTGAATTTAATTCATAATCAATTTCTTTTAATTTATCAACATAATTAAATATTTCATTAACATATTTTTTATAATTTGATGAAAATAATAAATTATTTAATTTGTATACATAATATTTTGTTTTGTATTCTTTAACCTTATGTTTTTTGTCTATTGGACTAATATATTTATTTGCATCTATTATTTTTTCATATTCAATTAAATCTATATCATCAACATCTTCAATTTTTTTATCTGAATAATATTTATCCAAACATTCAAACATTTTTTTTATACTTTCTTTGTCTAATAAACTAAAATCTATTCCATTATTATAATATTTTGATATTTTTTCTAAATCATCTTCCGTGATATCTTTAATTTTATTTTTTAACAACAAAAATATTAAATATGAATTTAATCTTAATTTATTTGTTTTATCCAATTCATCAAAATATTTAGAAAAATATAATTTTACAATATTTTTGTCAATATTTACAAAATCTTTTTTAATCTCATCCACAAATAATATTGTTTCATATGTTTTTATAAGTTTCACAGATATATAATTAACATTTGTTTCTTGTCCTTTCCATAATTCTTCTAATATTTTATATTTTTCTAAATATTTTTTTGGTAAATTATTTTCATTTCCTTTTTCTTTTATAAATAACATTGTAATAAAATATTTTAACCATAATGTTTCAAAATTGCTCATAATAATATCAAATTGATTTTTTTTAATTTCTTCATTTGTATTATATTGTATTTTCATATTAAGTAAATTTACTTTTTTTTCTTCTTCAAACAAAATTTTAAAAAATTTTATATTGTTTTTAATTTGTTCAATAATATCATTTGTGGGAATATTAGTAAAAGTATTTTTTAAATATATAATATCAAGACTTTTCAATTTTGTCATTAATTCAATAAATATTGTTGTATATATTTGTTCTGATGTAAGTATATTTATTTCCTCTTTTCTTTTAAATATATTGAAAAACATATTAAAATTTATTTTATATAAAAATACACAATAAAATTATTTTTCTATTTAATATAATTTAATCTAATTTTTTAATCAATGAAAACCCAGTATTTTCATCCTCAAAAATAAATATTTTTTTTAATTCTTCTCTCATGTCATCTGTTTTATCAAATTGTTTTTGTTTTCTCAATTCTTCTCTTTTATCAATAAAACACAATGTTTCTTGATTTATAAACAACAAATCTTCATCTAATATATTAAATAGATTATTTACTTTATTTAATTCTTCCAATATTTTAATTACTATTTCATCCTCTAAATATACTTTCATAATTTTATCAACATATTCAAACAACAATTTTAGTCCACCATATGTATCAAAATTATTACCAATTGTTTCTAATATTTTATTATAAATTTCAACATCTCCAGAATAATTTTGTTTTAGATTTTTACTTGATTTATAAAATTTTTTTGTTAATTTGTTATACAACATATGTAAATTAACAAAATCTTTTTTCATTAACTCAATTTCATCTTCCACATAATCAACATCATTTTTATATGATTTAGATAGCAAATACATTCTTAATAATTTGAGGTTATAATTCACATCTTCAAGTCTTTTAACATTGCCTAATGATTTTGACATTTTATCACCAGCAAAATTTAAAAAACCAAAATGTATCCAATAATCACCATAAGATATCGAAGAATTTAGTGCTTCTGCTTGAGCTATTGTTGAAAAATGATGTACATGTTTAAGGTCATTACCACCCATCGCAATATGAACTTTTCCTAGATATTTCAATGATAAACAAGTACATTCTGGATTCCAAGATATTCGTCCCTTTGTTAATTTTTCACCCCATTTTAAAGTTTTATCATTTTTCACTTTCCACAAAACAAAATCTCTGTGATTTTTAACTCCTGATGATCTAATAATATTTCTGGTTGATTTATAACCTTCAGTATTATTGTCAACGTAAAAAGGATTATTGACAATTTTAGTAGAATCAAAATATACACTACCATCTAGTGTTTCATAAGCAAAACCTTTATCCATCAAATCCAACACCATTTGTTCCATTTCTCCAGTATTATCTGTAACTTTGTGAATATTGGATTTTGTATAATTGCGAATACCTAATTTACCAATATCTTCTAAAAATTTTTCAGTATAATGAGAAGTATATTCAATCAATGCTGAATATGTTTGTTCATTCAATCTTGATATAATTTTATCATCAATATCTGTTATATTCATAATATGTAATGTTTTATATCCAATTAAATTTAAATATTGGACTACAAAATCTGACCATAGAAATGTTTTTAAATTACCTAAATGAACTCTATCATATACAGTAGGTCCACATGTATACATATTTATAGGAATTGATTTGTCATGTGAAAATATATCTATTTGTTTGGTTCTTGAATTATAAAATTTTAATTCTATAGGTTTCATTTGATTATATTATGTTATATTGTGTTTAATTGTATTTTTTATGATTTAAATCATCATTAGATAAAAAAATCAATTTTTTGATTATAAAAATTATTTCAATAATAAAAATTTATATTTTGATATTTTTCTTTTAATTCACTATATTTTGAGTAATAATTTGAAACTGGTTCATCTGTTTGTACAAGAATTTCATCCATTTGTTGTCCATTATATTCTTGTATTATAATTTCACGTGTTTTTTTATAAATATTCAATGTTTTAAGCATTTTTGGTAAATTTTTTATTTCTTTATCATAATGTTGTGTCAATCTTATTTCTTCAATTGAATCAGGCAAACAATTAATTTCTTGCTGAAAATCAACTCCAAATGAAATAAATTTCATTTGATTAGGCAAATTATCAATTGGTTTGTTAAAATTAGCACCAAAATAAATATGTGTTGTTTGATTTGGTAAATAATCTACATAATTATTAAATTTGTCATTAAAAACAATTATTGTTATGACATCCGGTAAATATTCTATTCTTTTATTAAAGTTTTCACTAAAACATATTTCTTTGCCATCAGTTGTTTCAAATAAATCATAATCAACTTTTTCAATTAGTTGAGAATCAAATGAAAACATTTATAAATTTTATATATAAGAATAAATTATATTATAATGATTAATCAATTTTTTATATAAACATAAAATATAATTAAATATGTTTTTAGATATTATTTTTATTTTGTGTTTAGTTTTTATAGTTCAATATTATATTATTGGATTAATCAAAACAAATTCAACTTATGACATAACAAATAATTTGAATAAAATTTATCTTAGCTCTATTTTTGGATTAATTGTTGGATTTATTTATGTGTTAATGACTGATTTTAAACTTGGTTTTCTTGCTAATTGTAATTATTATATTGGATTAGGTGTTGGAATTGGAGTGCTAACATATGCTTATAAAAATCAAATTGGTATTACAGATTATGATTGGGCAAATTCTATGATTGAAATTCAATCTTCTGGACTGATGATAAGTAAAAAAATGTCAGAACAAAAACCTTTAAATGATAACCAAACAAAATGCATAGAATTTGCTAAATATATTGTTAAATCACAAGAAGAACAAATTGAATTGTTTAAACAACTTGCTTCCAATTCTAATACAAAAGGATTATTTTATTAAATATAATATTATTTTTTGTAATGATATATTATTATATCACTATAAAATACATATGAATAAATTTGATATTTATGTTATTATTATTATTATTATGAAAATTTCTTTTATAATTTTAGCATTAGCTCATATATATTATAAATTTTTTGATAAAAATGATGTTGAAACAGATGAAAATATTGTATATTGGAAAGATAGAGTTGATTATGTATTTAAAATTTTAATGGCAATTTTATTATTTTATATTTTTAATCCTTATTATGACAATACATATTTAATTGATGGAGAAACTAAAATATTATTTTATTTATTTGGTATTATACTTATTATTACTGCTAATTGGACTGCTTTTATTAAAGATACAAGATGGTTAAATTTGTCTAATACAAATGAAAATTAAATTTCTTAATAATTCTAATCCATTTAAGAAATCACATTTTGATAATTTTGATAATTTTATTATTGTAATTTATTTTCATGTTTATATATATTATTTTTTTTTGATTTCTTTGTGTTTGTTTGAAATATAAAAAATCAAAAAAATTGAAAAAAATTGTAAAAAATTATAAAAAATTATAAAAAATTGAAAAAAATTGTGAATACAATATTATAAAATTTGATGACGAATTTTTATTGTTTGAAGTGGATGTGTCATTTGATGATTCAAAATTTTTAGATACAATAATAATGGTATGTTCAAACATTGAAAATGAAAAAAATAAAATTATCCAAGTTATATGTGTAAACAAAGAAATCACACTCAAATTATATTATAATGAATTTCCAAAAAATACGAAAAATCTTTAGATTTTGATAAAGAAAAACAATATGCGGTTGATGAAAATTTTGTTTTTTTCAAATAATGAAATAATTTGTTTTTTCATATTTATAATGTTTAGCATATTTATGTAATAATTTTTATCAAATTATAAAAAAAGAAATTTACTTATTTACTTATTCACTTAACCATTGGATATAGGCATCTGGATTTGGCTCTCTACCCATAAAATTTTTTAATAAATCTAAACCATCTAAGGAACCACCTTTTGATAATATTTCTTCTCGTAATTTACTTCCAAGTTCTTTATCTAAAGGATTAGAATTGAAGAATGAAAATAAATCAATCGCATATACTTTAGACCATAAATATCCATAATAAGATGAATCATAACCAAACATATGACTCCAGTTTGCTAATATATTTGTTTTTGGATTTATTTCCCAATCAAATAATTCTTTTGTCAAATTATTGTAATAAACCCAAGTATCTTCAGGAATTGTGGATGAATGAATTGCTTGATCCAGTAAACCAAATGATAATTGTCGTGCATTAAACATTCCTTGCATTTGTTTATTTTGTTTATTTATTTTGGCAACCAATTCATCATTAATTGAATCGGCAAATTCAGGCTTTACAAGTCTTTTTAATGGTTCTTTACAATAACACCATTCTTCAAACATTTGACTTGGAGTTTCAACAAAATCCCTTTGACATGCTGTTCCAGACATACTTGGAATAGAAACTTTTGAAACCATATTATGCATTAAATGTCCAAATTCATGGAAATATGTGACTACATTATTAAATTCTACATTTAATAGGGGGTCAAAATTACAAACTATTGCTGACATTGGTAAATTATATTTTGAACCTCTAATAAAAGTAAACATAGCAGCATGACCGTATTTACCTTCACGAGGAAATAAATCCAAATAAAAATAACCTAACGGTTTAGTTTGACTATTATCAGCAGAATCATAAACACAGAATAATTTGATATTCTTGGCATAAAGTGCTTGAGAATTTGTTTCAGTAATATCTACAAATCTTAATCCTAATAATTCTTGATAAATATTAAATATTCCATTAGTGACAGATTCTATTGAAAACATTTTCTTTAAATCTCCCATATTTAATCCAGACACTCTTTCAGTATAAATTCTACTATAATAAGAATTATCATAAGGTTTAATTTCTCCCAATCCATCTAATTCCATTGCCAGATTAGTCAATTTTTCTTTATCTGTTTTAACTAAAGGTTTAATCATATCCACCAGACGAGAAAGAAATGCTGTTACAGTGGATGAATTTTTTGCCATCATATTTTGTAATTTAAAATTTGTATGTGATGAAAATCCAAATAATTCAGCCTTTTCTTTTCTCAACTTAATAGTATCCAATAAAATAGGAAGATTTGTTTCCATACATCTTGAACCCATTGCCTCTGCCATAAATTTTCTTGTTTCTCTTACACTACAATATTCCATAATTGGAATATAATCTGGATATTGAAGTTTAACCTTATACTTATTTGTTCCTAAAACTAAACGATTTGATAACCAAGATTCATCCATACCTACTAGCTGATTGGCATCAAATTCAAATTCAGTATTAATTTCTGCTAAATTTTTACTGTAATCCGATGAATATACAGATAATTGTTTGTTAATTTCTTTGACTTTTTCTTTTTTTTCATTTTCTAAACCTAAACCCAACATTTCATATCCAATCATCGTTTTTTCAACATGTCGAATTTGTTCTTGTGTTAGTAATGACTTTGACTTTTCTTCCTTAAATTGATTTAAATAATAATGAGAAATAGTATCATATACATCTTGTCTCATTGATTGTTCTATTCCAAAAGCACTCAACTCTTTGTTTAATTCTACTGATTTTGTTCTAATATCTTTATCTGGATGTAATTGCTCAAAATTAATTAAATTAAATACTGTTGAATATTTTGATTCTTCTTTCATATCATATTCAAAACAATCCCAATATGTGAGTGATGATTTATCTAATCCTGCTAATCTATCATTTAATTCAATTGTTAAATATTTTTGTTTCTCATAAATAGTTTGTAATAATTCTACTGAAAGATTAGTAAAATTTAATAAACTTGAATTTAATGTATTAATACAGACACTTAATGCTTCCATTTTTTATTATAATATATTAAGTTATTATTATTTTTATTAAATTTCAATTTTTTTACAATATATGTGAAATAAGAAAAGTATATATATTAACAATAATATTTTAAAAAGTATATATATAACAATATTATTAAAAAAGTATATATATAACAATATTATGAAAAAGTATATATATAACAATATTATGAAAAAGTATATATATAATAATATTATTAAAAAAGTATATATATAACAATATTATTAAAAAGTATATATAACAATATTATTAAAAAGTATATGGTTTATATAAATAATCAATTATTAAATTTTAACTAACACTTAATTAATAATAAATATTGTTTAAACGCATTTTTTATAAAAATGTTTAAGAATACTATAAAAATATTATAATTTAATTTTTGTATATATAATTATTTATTGATTATATCTAAACATCCTACACGCGCACAGAGGGTGTCACTGAAAGTGATGCAACTATTAACTAAAGTTGTCTCTACTTAATAAGGGAATATACTAAACCTTGTATTAAGTAATAAAAAGTGTTATTAAACACAAAAAACCAGTTTTTATTGTATATTTTATATTAATATTTTCATATTGATATGGGGAATAAATAATTGGATTGGATTGGATTGGATTGGAGACTTTACCTATTATTCCTTATACTTCTTATTAATGAAATAGCTCCATTCATTTTTTTTTCAATTTTTTTATTAAAAGTTATATAGTCAATAAAACACAATTTTAAACTAAACTTACTATAATTTTTTATTTATTTTTAGTTATTTTGTTTTCTTATTTAATTTAATCACAAAATGTTTTTCTTTTGTAATAGGTGATTTATCAGGACTATATGATGAAATAAATAATATATTATAATCATGTGAAAATCCCTCAAAAAATCCTTCATTCATTAACTCAATATATCCATTTGTCAATTTATCTAACAATTTTTTATTTGAAGTTTCAAATTCAACACTTTCAAATGTTAATGGATTAGGTGTTAAAGATGATGTAGAATTTGAATTAGCTAAATAAGTCCAAATCATTTTATTTTTATATATTTATCAATATGTATTATTTTTAATTTTCAATTTTTTTAATATTATTTAAAAAAATATTCATATCAATAATTATATTAAATATTATGAATACTAATATTAAATCTGTTAATAATAAAAATTTAACAAAAACAACAAAAACAACAAAATCAACAAAATCAACAAAAACTCCAAAGACACCAAAGACAACAAAGACAACAAAAACTCCAAAGACACCAAAGACAACAAAGACAACAAAGACAACAAAGACAACAAAAAATAAAAAAGTTGATATTGATGATGATTTGGATAATTTTGAATTTGGAAGCGAATTTGATTGTAATGACGATGATTTTGATTATGGTAGTGATTTTGATTTAGGTACTGATTATGAATATGCAAGTGATTTAGATTTAGGCAGTGAATTTGAAGCAAGTTATAATAATAATTCAAATATTTCAAATAATTATGAAGGATGTGAATTTAATGAAGGAGAAATTAATAATATGGTTAATGGTATGAATGGACAATGGCAAGAACAAAATCAAGGACAAAATCAAGGGCAACCGGGTCCACAAGGTGTAAATTTAACAGAAATATTTAAAATTTTAGAACAAGTATTTAATAATCCTCAAACACAAAAACAATTGTATGAAAGAAATTTGAATTCAAATTCCAATTCAAATATTATTCATATTAGAAAAGAAAGTATAATGGCTAAATTTGAAACTCAAATAAAAAAACAATTAAATGATATTGTAATGTCTGGAAGAAATAATAAAAGTAATGAAGATAATGAAAATATAAATAATATAAATAATAAAGAAGTTAAAAATGAAAGTGATGATGATGATGAAGGTGTTGAAAAAAACCTTACATTAGAAGAAATACAATCAACGAAAAAAATAAATAATATGATGACAACAATAGAAGCTGATGATACTTTTATTAGATTGAGTGTAAATGAAATAATTGAAGAATTAAAAACAGTTCCAAATCAAAATGATTTTGATTATTTTTGTAATGAATTAAAATATGGAAAACAATTAACATATGAAAATAGCACAAGAAGAGAAAAATTATTTACAATTATGTATGCTATTGGAAATTACTGTTTAGAACCAAATGTTGATATTAAAAAAATAGTTTTATTAATAATAAAATTTGAAGCCATAAGAAATGATTTAATCAATAGAATTATTCAAATCAATATCATGTATGGCAAAAATAATGTATTGGATTGTATTACATCTGATATGTTATTTACTGGACTTGTTTATTTATTATCCAATGAAAATATGAAAATTGTCAGCAAAAATATAGCTTACTTTTTTGCTAAACTTTTTTATGTTTAAAAAAATTGATTTTAACAAATAATAATTCTAATAAAATATAATTATTATTTAACAATGTTATCTAAACCAGTTTTTAGAACATTTCACAATTGTATCACTTGCACAACTAAAACACATTGTATAAATATGAAAAAAAATATCATTGACAACCATTTTATAAAAAATTCTATAAATTTGCATAAAAAAAATTATAATTTTCAAAATACATCAAACACAAATCAAACACAAACACAAACACAAACACAAACACCAACATTTAATAGTTCAGATGATCAAAAACATTTATAAACTATAAACTAATTATATATTTTTATGTTTTTCTATAAGTTCAACAAGAATATCTCCATGACAACATTCTGGCTTACACCAACAACCAAGTTTTTTACCATCCAATTTTATCAATTCTTTGACCAGCTCTGGATTTGATTTTAATTTTTCTTCAATATATTCATGATATAATTTTAATACTTGTTCTCTTGATTGTGTTTCAGTAATTTTATGTGGATTTGCCCAAATTGAATCTTCAAATGGATATCGTACACCATCAATAAATATAACTCTTGCTCTTCCAATATACACATTTCTTTCTTTGTCTAAAATCCATTGATGAAGATTTGAATATTGAGGACGAATATTTTTTACACTTACATTTACAACTTCAGTTTCTTTTATTTTAGTTTCTAAATCACATTTTTGTTCCATAATAATATTATTACTATATATATATATATATACTTATATAAATAAATTATGTTTGATTTTTTCAATTTTTAGACACATATATAATCATTTAAAATTTTTTCTTTTTTATTATCAAATTCAATATTCATATCATTTATTTTATCAATATTTTGATTATGTTGATTATTATAGTTGATATAATAATCAAACCAATCAAAATAATTAACTATTATACTCATAGTTATTATTGAAAAACATATTATTGAAATATAAAATGATATATATGTTATAATTATTTCATAAATATCATATATTTTAGAACATATATTTTTTTTGTCATTATCAATAATTGTATAATAATTCTTTTTCATTAATTCAATATTTTTTTTGATATTTGAAATCATGATTTCATTTAATATGTCAATTTTACAATTTTTGTCATTTTCTAAATTTGCTATAAATGTAGAAATTGGATATGAATTGTAAATTGATAAATTTGTTTTTATATTGTATTGCGATTGTTTATTTATTTTAATATCCACTATTTTTACAAAATCAAATTTAAATATAATCAAAAAAATATTATAATAAATTGATAATATACATAAGAATATTACTAATAGAAAATATTTATTTATATTCATTGTAGAATTTTAAGTTTAATATATAATTTAATTATATAATGAAAAATTCAATTTTTTAATATATTAAATAACTTATTTTAGTATTTTTAAGTAAATTATTTAATCTATTTTTATTGCCAATAGTTATTACTTAAAGTTAAAGTTTTTAAAGATGATAGTAAATTATCTAATGGACTATTGAAATAAAGACCTAATTCCAATACCTTTAAACTATCATGTAAATAATCAATTAATCATTGTTGTTTTACATAATGCAAACATAAATATTTTAAATTCCAATATAAATTTATTTTTTAATTTTTGACAAAAATTTAATTGGTTAAAATTGGTAGTAAATACGCTTTTTGATTGAATTTTGGACAAATATATTTACAATATTTAAAATAATTATTGACATAATTATTATACGAATTATTTGTTAATTCATAATTACTAAAAATTACTTTTTTATAATTTGAAAGTAATTCTTCATTTATTTTTTTATTAAAATATGAACTAAATATAATAATATCTTCTTTTGTTATATAATTCATTTTAAATATATTTATCATTTATTATTACATAAATAAATAATTTATCGATAATAAATTACTTGAACATTTTTAGGTAAATTATTTAATCTGTTTTTATCATATTTATTACTTAGAGTTAAAGTTTTTAAAGATGAAGGTAAATTATCTAATGAACTATTAAAATCATGTATTAATTTCAATTCTTCTAAACTATCAGGTAAATAATCAACCATTGATGATTCTTTACAATACAAACATAAATATTTTAAATTCCAAGGTAAATCTACTTTTTGATTAAAATTATTACCAAAAGTTAAATGTGTTAAATTCCAAGGTAAATCAACTTTTTGATTAAATTCTTCACCAAAAGTTAAATGGATTAAATTCCAAGGTAAATCTACTTTTTGATTAAACTTATTACCAAAAGTTAAATGAATTAAATTCGGTGGTAAATCTACTTTTTGATTAAAATCTTTACCAAAAGTTAAATGAATTAAATTCGGTGGTAAATCTACTTTTTGATTAAAATGATAACCTCCAACAAAATTATTTATAATTTTGTGAGGCTCCAGAAAATTATTCATAATTTTCTTGGGAGACCAAAAGTTATATGGGTTAAAATATGTGGTAAATCTACTTTTTGATTGAAATATGAATTCCGACCAAAAGTTAAATGGGTTAAATTCGGTGGCAAATCTATTTGTTGATCAAAATCCATACCAAAAGTTAAATGGGATAAATTCTGTGGTAAATCTACTTTTTGATAAAAATTTTTACCAAAAGTTAAATGGGTTAAATTAGGTGGTAAATCTATTTTTTGATTGAAATTATAACCAAAAGTTAAATGTATTAAATTAGGTGGTAAATCGACTTTTTGATTAAAATTTCTATCAAAAGTTAAATGGGTTAAATTTTGTGGTAAATCGACTTTTTGATTAAAATTGTGACCAAAAGTTAAATGTGTTAAATTATGTGGTAAATCTACTTTTTGATTAAAATAATCATCAAAAGTTAAATGTGTTAAATTATGTGGTAAAACTACTTTTTGATTAAAATTTGAACCAAAAGTTAAATGTGTTAAATTCTGTGGTAAATTGACTTTTTGATTAAAATTTGAACCAATATATATTAAATCTTTAAAATTATCATTTTCATAATTATCGAATAAATTATCAGTTAATTCATAATTACTAAAAATTACTTTTTTATAATTCAACAACAATTTTTTATTTATTTTTTTATTAAAATGAAAACTAAATATAATTGTATCTTCTTTTGTTATATAATCCATTTTAACTATATTTTATCATATGTATTATATAAATGAATCAATTTTTTTAATTAAAATATTTACCTTTGAGTATAATATTTTTTATATTTGCTAGAATATAGAATTGACAATAAAACCATTAATATTTTATATATATAAATCAATATGGTTATTATATAATATTATATTAAATAATATTATAGTTATTTTTTATTTAAAACTTATCTTTATGTTATCTGTTTCACGATTTATTTCATCATTCTTATAATATCTTATCAAAGATCTTAATGATGCGTAAGTTATTATTGTTACCATACTTATAGCAAAAATTGGTGAAATCATTATTAAAGTAGGATATGTTATCAGTGGATTATTAGTTTTATAATTATTTATTTTTATTGAAAATGAAGAAAGTGAAGATGAAGATGAAGATGAAGGTGAAGATGAAGATGAAGATGAAGATGAAGGTGAAGATGAAAATGAAGATGAAGATGAAGATGAAGATGAAGATGAAAATGAAAATGAAGGTGAAGGTGAAGGTGAAGGTGAAGATGAAGGTGAAGGTGAAGGTGAAGGTGAAGATGAAAATGAAGATGAAAGTAAATGTGTTGTTGATTTTAATGACATTTCATTATTTATATTTTTATTTAATGTATTAGAATTCACACATAAACCTTTTCGTTGAAATATTGTTGATTTTTTTAAAATATTGTGTTTAAACATTGTTATATAATAATATATATCATGATACTTATTTTTTTCATATTGTTCAGATATTTTTTTTTTCAATTTTTTTACAATATATGTAAAATAAGAAAAATACATAAAAAACAAAATTAATAAATAAGTATATATGAATACCAATATATATATATTATTAATGATTTTTTGTTTTAAATATTATAAATATATAAAAATAATACAATTAAAAATATTATCATATACAAAATATAATAAATGGAACAAAAACAATTATTTACTAATATTACTTTTCAAGAAACATATGATAAAATAATAAAAACATTTCCAATATATTATAATATTTTTAAACAATATTTGGAAAAAGGAAAAGATGTTAGTTGGGAACTTAATCGTTTATATCAACCAATATTTACTGGATTAATGGAATATTATGAAAAATTCATGGATGAACAAACAATCTTAAACATAATGACAGATATAACCACAAAATATAATCCTGATAAATCATTTACTATTATTGATTATTTGGAATATTTATATGGGGGTATTTTTTATGAAACTTTTTTATATGAAATTAAAAAAATTGAACCTAATGCTATTAGATATGAACATTTATGTGTTTTTGAATATATTATAAGAGTTGAAACTATCAAATATTTTCAATACATAAATACAATCAATATAATTAAAATGACAGAACCAGAAACAAAATTAATTGTAGCAATGGAACATAGATTAGCAAATTGTATGAAAAAAATATCATTTTGTATCAGTTGGATTAAAATAAATTATCCAATAAATAAAAATTTTATTGAATTATGTATGGAAATTGTGAAAGAAAAAAAATTAGACAAATTATTGGATTTAGAATCAGTTAAAACATTAGATACATTTATGAATTGGAATACCAAATAGTTTGTATATATAAATCATTTATTATATGAAAAAATTGAAAATTAAACAATATGATATGTGTATAATAATATATTATATAGATAACATAAATTTAATATTTATAATGTTTAAATTATTAGGATTATATAACAAAGCACTTCAATCAAACCCTTTATTAGTTACAAGTGTAAGTACTGGTGTTTGTTATGGAACTGGTGATTATATAGCACAAACTATTGAAAAAAATCAAGGAATAAGAGAAAAATATGATTTAAAAAGATTAACTGTTTTTACTATTTTTGGAACTATTGCTGGTGGTCCCATATATTATGCTTGGTTTAGTAAAATTCATAATATGGAAATGTTTATTGAACGTATTGTTAAATGGAATGAAAAAAGAACACTTACTAATCATTTTAAATTAGAATTACAAAAACATTTATCATCAAATACTATAAATGATTTAAGTATGAAGACATTTAGAACAAATTATAAAGCTAATTTTGATTTGATTGAAAAACCCATTATTAGAAGTAAAACAGTACTGGTAGCAAAAATTTATGCTGATCAGTTTATTTTTTCTGTTTTATATCCAATATTTTTTATGATGAGTACTGGTGTTGCTTTAGATGTTGTAAATCAAAAAGAAGATATAACATTTGAAAATTTTACTAATTCTGTCAAAAAAGCTTGGACTAATGTTAAAGATAAATTTGTCCAAATTTATATTGCTGATTGTGCTGTATGGCCTTTGGCTCAAATGGCAAATTTTGCTTTTATTCCTGCACATATTCAACCCATATTTGTAAATTTTATCAATATTGGATGGAATACCTTTTTATCATACACTTCTCAAGGTCATTCTCATGGACATTCTAATGAAAATATTATTGATAAAAATTGATTCTAATGAAAATATTATTGATAAAAATTGATTTTAATGACAAATGATGATATTTATTTAATAAACATGTTTGAAATGAAAGAATTATATCAATCTATTATTATACTTTGTGCAATACCTATTTTAGGTGCTATAAAAAATGTTGTAAAGAGAAAAACATTTAATATTTTAATATTTTTTAGAACATTTGGTGTATATATGGGTTTTTATTTGATTGGTAAATTTATTGTTAGTTATGAATTAAAGTTTAATTTGTTTGATGCAATGACAATAAGTTTATTAGAAAGATATTTAATGTTTGTATTTAAGATAACATATTCATATATAACAAAAAATTATGAAAGAAAAAAATTTAAGTATTATGAAAAATATTTAACTGAATTATCTTCTGGTTCTTTAGACAAAATGTATCATATTGATAATATTAAAAATATTAAAAAAAATTGAATACAATTTTAAAAAAATTGAAATTTTATATATATTGGAATGTTAATTTTATAATTTAATACATACATTATGTATCAAAGAGCTAAAATTAAATATTTACTTTATAATTATATAATTATGTTTCTAATTTATATTGGAAATATGATTAAATATTTGATATCACCAAGAAAAAAAAAATATGCTAAAATATATCCAATTGTTGAATCAAAATGTGTTTATGATGAAGAATCAAATTGTTCTATTGTGACAAATAAACCATTTACATGTTATACAAAAAGTAAAATTGATTAAATGACAATCAATTACACACAAATAAAATATTTTTTTGTATCCAAATTTACAACAATATAATAATAATTATATGTATATAAATTAAATTTATTCCATTCAAAACTAGGAGATTTTATTTTATATATAATAATATTTGTAGTTGATTCTCCTAATTTGACAATAATGTGTGATTTTATTCGTTCATCTTTAATGGAATTAAAATTTTGTTTAACAATATTTGATCTAAATCCTAAACCTGTTTCCATTTTACCTTGAATTAATCCTGTTAAATTCATCCCCATATAATTTTTTCTTTTCAAATAAAAACACTGAAAAATTGAATATATTGTATTTGGATATTCAAATAATTTAGTTTCTAATTCAATCATATCTTCAATATTATGTGTATTAAATTCACTTTCAATTTGTGTAAAATTTTTTCTCACATATTCCAAATTTCCAACATATTCTTGTAAATTTTTATTTATATCACATAATAATTTATCTTCAATTTCTGTCTTTTTTTTCATCTCTTCAATATTGATTTGAAAACCTTTCATTTATAATTAACATTGTATATGAATTAATTTTTATATATAAAATAATTTAATTTGCTTATTAGTTGAAAAAAATCAATTTTTTATTTTACATATATATATAAAAATTGAAAAATAAAAAATTTGAAGAATATAAGATATAAAAAATCAATATACACTTGTATTGTTAATAATAATATATACAAAAAATATGTATAATCAAACATTATATAATGGACTAATAAATATTGTGCCATTTTGGGCTTCAAATATAGTTCAAGTATCAGGATTAGGAAATGAGTATAATATTGCTTTTAATATGATTTTAACAGAATTATTGAAAATTATCACTGGAACATTTAATGACAATATATTATTATTTATCACATTAATTATCATGATTGTTTTTATTGGTCATAAATTTGGTTTTAATTCAAATATTAATTTTTGGACTAAAAATATTATAATATTGAAAGGAAAAGAGACTAATAATGCTGATGGAATTACAATAGAATATTGTGATAAAATTTTGGCATTGAATAATTATTTGTTGAATGTAAAAAATATTAAAAATATCACATATGTTGATGACATTAATATTATTATAAATAATATTTCAAATTTTAAATTAACACCAAAAATTTTTCTTAATATTAGTAGAGTGAAAAATGAATGTAATGGAAATGTATGTTATTATATTTTATATGAATTAATTTCATATAATGAAGACATTGAAAAATTTATTACTTTTATTGTTAATGAATATAAAAAAGATTTAGATTCTCAAATTTTGTTAATTGGTGATGAAACAAATAAAACAATTTCATATCCAGAACCAATTCATGCAATAAATTATTATATTAATAAAAATTTTGATTTTCCAAAATTAAAATGTATGAAATTAACAAACATTCAATCAATACAAAATACTCAAGAATCCACAACCAATGAAACTAATGAAAAACAAACAACAAAATCAAAAAATATATCCAATACATCCAATGATTATTCATATACATTAGACAATATAATTAATTTTAATTTAGGTGAAGTATATTTAACAATCAATCGTGAAAATCAGCAAGTTCATTATTTTATTAAATCAACCAAAATTAACTGTAAAGAATGGTTAGATAAAATAATAAATGAATACAACCAAAATAAAAATTCAAAATTTGCAAATAAAATTGTTTTAATAGGACAAGAAGAACTCTATTATACAATGACATCTTTTAAAAATTATTATTATTCACGTGAAATGTGGGTTATCAATTGGCTATTAATAGAAAAATTACATTATCAACATTTTCAATGTGTGAATGGAGATAATCTAAATATTATGTATAAATATATATTAGAACCACTTGAATTATATAAAATAAAAGATGATTTATTTTTAACCATTGAAAAAGAAAAAAATGATATTTGTAGATATGGAAAATCTGAAAACAAGTATAATAATTCAAACGTTGTTGTTTATACATTGTATTCAAATTCTCTAAATCTAAAAAATATCCTGGAAGAATACACAAAAGAATTTGATTTATACAAAAACAATGTAAATTCAAATAAAATATTATATCATTTTACATATTCTGGAATAAAAGACAATCAACTTGTTTTTAATTCAAGAATATTATCAGAAACTAATACAGAAAGAGAATTATTTGAAACATTTGACAACATTTACAATGAACATACAGAAACATTCAAAAGAGACATTGATAAGCTAAAAGATTTAGAATATTATAAATCTCATGGTCTTAAAAGAAAAAAAGGATATTTGTTTCACGGAATTCCAGGATGTGGAAAAACTTCAAGTGTTGTTGCAATGGCTTTATACGATTCAAGGCATATTATTGAAATACCATTTAGTCTTCTTACAACACATCAAGAATTTGAAAAAATTATGAATTTGAAATCAATTAACAATATTGAAATAAATAATAATAATATAATACTGTTATTTGATGAAATTGATATTGGAATGGAAAAAATTGGTTCAAGAAATAACAATGACACTAATACAACCAATAATAAAGAAAATTCTAATTCAGTTGAATCTGTTATTAAAGCAATGATGTCTTGTGATACTTATGCAAATAATATAAATACAACAGAACAGAAATTAAATTTAGGAACTCTATTGTCAAAATTAGATGGTATAGGAAATTATAATGGACTAATTATTATTGGAACAACAAATTATATTGATAAATTGGATCCTGCATTGTATAGAGAATTAAGGTTAACACCAATTGAATTTAAACAATTGAGAAAATCTGACTGTATTGGTTTAATTCAATCTTATTTTGGTTCTAATTATGATAAGGAGTTAAATAATATCTTGAAGGATAGATATTTTACACCAACAAAACTTATTTCATTATGTCAAAAATATGATAATGAAAATGTAGAATACTTTTTTAATAATGTGTTAAAAAACATTATTGGAGAATAAAAAAATGTTTATTTATTTTAATTGATATTCTATATCATAATAAGTTTTAAGATCTTTTCTGTATAATATTTCATCTTTTATCAATTTTTCTACTATTTCATCACATGTCAATTTATATTTTTCTAAAATTTGTTTTGCTTCACTATATGCTTTAGATACAATAGATATAATTTGATTATCAACAAGTTCTTTAGTTTTATCAGAATGGGTAGAACCATAAGTCTGTTCTGTATTGTAAAATGTTTCTAAATCATCAGTTCCCATTCCAAATAATTCAATCATTTTTCTTGCTAATTGATTTGCTTGTTTAAGGTCTTGTGTTGCTCCTAATGATACTTGTTCACCACCATACCATATTGCTTCTGCTGCTTTACCACCTAAAAGAATAATTATTTTTTTAAAAAGTAAATCTTTTGTATATAATCCTGCACTTGAATATTCAATTTTTTCATTTAACAATGTATATCCTCCTGCTCCATCATATGTTGATTTAATTGATATTTTTTGTAAATCAAAATACTTGTCAAAATATATTGTTAAAAATCCATGTCCTACTTCGTGTATTCCTACTCTGTATCGGGCTTCTTCTGTTCTATCATCACGATTTCTAACTAGACCAACAACAAGTTTTTCCATGGCATTGGTTAAATCAACAGATTTAATTTTTTGTCCTCCTCTTCTTACTGCTAATATTGCTGCTTCATTAATTAAATTTTTCAAATCAGCACCAGAAAATCCATCTGTTAATTCTGCTATCATTGTTGTGTTGATTGATTTTTCTTTTCTTTTTTTTTCTCCCAAATATAATTGAAGAATTTGTTCTCGTGAATATCTATCTGGGAGAGAAATATGAATATGACGATCAAATCTACCCGGTCTTAAAAGTGCAGAGTCTAACATATCTTTACGATTTGTTGCCGCCATAACTATTATTTGTGAATTATCTTTAAATCCATCCATTTCTGTTAACAATTGATTAAGTGTTTGGTCGTGTTCTCTATGAGACCCCCCTGAACATCCATCACTTCTTTTTCCTCCTATTGCATCAATTTCATCAATAAAAATTATACTTGGGGCATTTGTTCTTGCTTTATTAAACAAGTTTCTAACTCTTGAAGCACCAATACCTACATACATTTCTATAAATTCAGAGCCTGACATTGAGTAAAAATTTGATTGGGTTTCTGAAGCAATTGCTTTTGCTAAATATGTTTTACCAACACCTGGAGGACCCTCTAATAATATACCTCTAGGTAATATAGCACCTAATTTTATATATTGTGAATTATTTGTTTGATAAGATATAATTTCATAACATTCTTCAAATACTTCTGGACTTCCTACCCATTTTGATAAACTTATATTTTGAATATCGAAATTTTGTAATGGTATTTGAATTTTAGGAATAATTTCAGTTGATGATGAATTTGTTATATTTAATGAAGTTATTTCTATACCAGAACTAGAACTATAATGTGAAATATCATTCATATAATTATTGGTATAATCTATTGAAGTTGAAAATTGTTTCATAATATTAAGTGCACTTAAAATAACCATAAAATATAAATATGGTATTACAATTCTATTTATGATAAAATTAATGTCATCAATAATAGTGTCAAATAAATTATGAGTGATTTTTCTTCCAATACAATAATTAATTTTATATTTAATTAATTTATTCATCAAATACATATTAATTTTTTCATTTGAATTTGTTTTTGTTATTAAAATATTTGTTAGGTTTGATTTATCTTTTATAAAACTAATTATGTCATTTGAATCATTATCAATCATTACCAAACGTGATATTGAATTTTTTTTTTTACCTCCTATCAATTTTGTAATTTCACCAAGTGATTTAGTTTGGTCAAATGATTTAATTTTAATTATTTCATTGTTTTTATATAAGAACCCTAATAATGTTAATCCTATCAATAATAACATTCAATGACTTATAACTAATAATAATAATAATATAATTATCATTAAATTATTTTATTTAAATTTATCAATTTTTTTTAGTTGTTTTTACTTGATTTACTCGATTTACTAGATTTATTAGATTTACTGGATTTTGATTTATTATATCTCATTAGTCCTATTTTTCCTTCATTCATTTCTGTTTCTGTATTAGTTTCTTTACTTTCATCATTTTTATTGATTTTGTTTTTTTTAACTTTGGATATTGTATTTATGATATCATCAACAATTTTTTCTTGGCTCAAATATTTATATCCAATTTCTTGTGCATACTTTTTTCTTAATTCAATTCCTTCATCTATTTGATATGGAATAATTGGAAATGAACGTCTTATTTTATATTTGAATAACATTATAAGGTCAGCTTTGCATTTATTTTTTTCTTTTTCTATCAAATCTTTCAAATCAATACAATTGGAACAAATTGAATCAAGGGTTCTTGTATTTAATTGATAATAATTATCATCAGCTGATATATCAATTGAATATCCTTGGACGGCTGTTTCTGTTGGAGGATAAATTGTCATTCCTACAATAATTATATTTGAATTTTTATTGGCTTCAAGTATTTTACCAAGTTTTTCTAAATTTCTTTGTTCTAGAATTTGAAAAAATCCATCAACAGTGTTTTCATTTTTGAATAATTCATTAAATTTAGGATCTGTGATTATATCCATAGCATTGGAGTCATCAATTTCATCAGTATCAATTATTATAGTGTTGGGAATTTTTGATAATTTCTTTCCCAAAGTTGTTTTTCCTGAACCTGCAGGACCTGTAATATGAAATAACATATGAATTTCAATATATAATATTTATTATATATTAAATTTTTTTATCCATTAATATATATAATGATTTTATCACGTTGGATTAAAAATGAAAGAATGAAGGAAGAAATAATTGATACGATTGATTTTGGACTAAAAGATTACGCCAATAAACCAATTAAATTTGCAAAATATAACTTTGCTTCAAATAAAAATCAAGCAAGTATATATGAATGGTTAACAGCAAATAGTTATGAAGAATCACAATATATTGGATTTTTTAATTTAAATGAGATCAAAAATTATTATAATAATGAAAATTTTTACATCGATGAATTTACACGATTTAATACGATTAATTTTTTTACATTTAATCTTAATAATGTATTTTCACTCGATGAAGATAATCAATTAATTATAAAAAAAAAACTTGATATACCAAAAGAAGACATTAATTTACGAATATTAAGAGAAAAAAATGTCCTAAAATATTTTACTCCTCCACCATATGCTGTAAAATATTCGGATGGAACTACAAAAGAAAATTATTCTAATCCAGGAGAAATTGATATTGTTGCTAATGATATGGCTGTTTATGGTATTTTATGTAATCATGCAACAAATATTATTAAATCTATAAAAACATCAAATGATATAAATTATTCAGATAACAATGTTAATTTATTAAATAATATTTTAAAAAAAATAAGAAATAGTAATATTGATGTTGGTAATGATATTCAATTTCTAAAGACACATAATCAGTTAAAAATAGATTATGAAGAAGAATTTAAAAATTTATATTTTGATACAATTGATGAAATATTAATTGAAAACAATAATATTAATGATGAATTGAATAAATATTGCAACACAATGAAAAAATATTTTATTTTTGATAATGAAAATAATCCTCTTAGAGCAAATAGGGAAATAAATATTGATTGCGGAGCATTGGAAAGATTGTTGAATGTGTTAAATGATAAAAGTATAAACAAAATACAAAAACAAAAATTTATTATTAATCAAAAAATAAATGAATATATTGATAATAATTTTTTGAAAACTTTGCTATATATTGTTGGATTTTTAAATAATGTCGATACATATAAAACTATGAAAAATATTTTAGATGAAACAAATCAAAATAATGTGGATGTTTTATCACCAAACAAAAGACAAAAACTTAATGATAAAAAAAAATATATCAAATATAAAACAAAATATTTAGAATTGAAAAAAAAATTACAAAATATGACTTTGTAAATTATCATCAATTAAATTAATTTTTTTTGTTTTTGTCTTTGTCTGATTTTTGTTCCTTCATTATACATTGCTAACTTAAATGTATTATATGCTTTTTTATGAAAGTCTTCACATCTGGCTATTTGTGAAGATATACCAAGATTATTACCTTCTAAATCCATCAATCTATCTTTGAGTTCTTCTAAAAAATCTAAATCCATAAATTGTGTATATTTATTGATTACATCTAATCTTTCACGTAAACCTTTATTATTAGGATATTTTTCTCTCAATTCTTCTTGTTTTGTATATGAATATTGGACTACTTTATCCATTGTATCTGGTATTTTATCTTCCAGAGTAAGTTTCCATTCATTATCTTCATAAACCATACATTTTTCTCTATTGATATCTGATATATAAATATTATTATGTTCAGGATAATCTGGATTAAAATGTATCAATTTGAGTATTTCCTCTGGTATTTTAACTCCAATTGCTTTAGTATTTTTAACAACATTATCAATAAAATACTTGATGTCTATTTTATCCAAATCCTCTTTTCCATAATTCACCAAATTAAATACAACATTATTTGAATTTGTATTGGTTGTGGTTGTGTTATTAGAATTGGTGGAATTATTTGAAACAATGTTATTTGAATTTGTTGTTTTACTTGTTCTTGTTTGTTTAATTGGTTTAACTGAATTAGTTGATTTAGTAATTTTTTCTACTTTATCTTCCAAATCATTTAACTTATTATATAATACTCCATTTTGATTAACTAACATATCTATTTGTTCGTCTTTCATCTTTAACAACTTTTCTTGTTCTAATAATCTTTGAAATATTTTTTCCTTTTCGTCATCTTGTTGCTTTTTGACTTTACAATTATTTTTTAAATGTCTTTTTAAGCAATCTTTTCTTGAAAAAGTATTATTACAATATTTACATATTATAATATTATTCACATTTTCAAGTTCATCAAAATTATCTACACTGTCCATATTATCCATATTTTCAGAATTATATGTATTATTAGAAATGTTTTGATCATCTAAAACTTCCAAATTATTTAAATCACGATTTTGTTGAATTTGTTGAATTTGTTGAATTTGTTGAATTTGTTGAATTTGTTGA